>JAABUP010000191.1_pt1 | contig 139693 bp, 108 predicted proteins | sample 5559201 | NCBI WGS metagenome assembly JAABUP01 (sample SAMN10711887, study PRJNA513373) | rock metagenome | isolation source: Antarctica rocks | place: Antarctica | reverse complement strand
TAACCCTAACCCTAACCCTAACCCTAACCCTAACCCTAACCCTAACCCTAACCCTAACCCTAACCCTAACCCTAACCCTAACCCTAACCCTAACCCTAACCCTAACCCTAAGGGAAGACCCTTAATATAAACTTACTTATAAATAATAAATAAGTCCTATTAATCCCTTAAAAGGATTATAATAGCCTACCTCTCCTCTAAAATATCTTAAAGGTAAGGTTAGTATATATAAATAATATATATAAGATAAGGACTAAATAGGTAAGAAGGGCCCTTTTAAGGTAAAGAAAGGCCTTCTATCTTTATAAGATATCTTAAGGGTAAAGTAAGACCTTCCTTTATTATAAGATATCTTAAGGATAAGATAGGTATATATATATATTTATATTAGATATATAAAGGAAGGGTTAAATAAGAGAAGCTTATCTCCTTTTAATAAAAATTATAATAGTACTTTTTATAACTTAGAGGTAGGTATAAGTTATATCTCTAGTAAAAGAAGAGAAGACCCTTAGTATAAAGTTACTAGTAAGTAATAAAGAAACCCTTATAAACCTTTAAGGGGGTTATAATAATCTAACTCTCCCTTAAAGATTTATAAGGGCCTACCTTACCCTTAAGATATCTTAAAGGTAAGGGAAGTCTATATATATAAGATATATAAGGGGTAAGAAGAACTATCTTAAAGTAAAGGATTACCTTCTATCTTTATAAGATATCTTAAGGATAAGGTAGATATATATATATAAGAAGATATATATATATTAGAAGATATATATATATAAGAAGATATATATATATAAGATATATAAATAAAGAGCTAGAGAGGTAGAGATTAATATTAGATAGTATTTATAGTTTAGGATAATAGGGTAGTAATAAGATTTTATAAAAGTACCTACTTTAAAGTTAGTAGAATCTAGTAGTAATCCTACTTATATTCTTATATATATATAAAGAGAGAGTAAAGGGAAGGGGGAAGATATAAAAGAAGTTTAAAAGATAGTAGTAGTTAATATCTATATTTATATAAGTAATAGGGTACCTAGACTAGTAATAATATTACTAGATATAAGGGATAGAGTAGAAGTAGAAGAGAAGACTAATAAAGACTTTATATAAAGAGGATATTAGGTATAATAGACGAGTAAAAAGGTAAAAAGACTATTAAACTAACTCTTATAATTACTCTTTATTATCCTTAATATCTATTATATCTTAAGACTTAAACTACTTTATCTTTACCTTAACCTTTATCTTTAATTAGTACCTATTAACCCGCCTTACCTTACTAGGGCCTCTTTATTTCTTTATTAGAAGTAGAGGAGGTAAGGGTAGAGGGTTACTTAAGTTAATAGCTAAAATATTAGTTTTAAGTTAATTATAATAGAGATTAGAGAGGGAATATATAAGGATTAGATAAAGGTATAAAGGGATAAGAGGCTTCTTAATTATATAGAAGTATATTAGAAGGTAGAGTACTACTAATATTATACTTATTTCTAGATTAACTATTTATAATAGGGGAACCCCGCCTAGGAGTTAGGGTATAATACCTATTATAACCTTCTTTACTACTACTACTAAGCCTACCTTAGTTATTTAAATAGATATTAAGGTCTATTATTTCTAGTACCTTAACATCCCCTAACTCTTTATATATACCTTTCCCCTTATACTTATCTATATTATACTTCTTAACCTCTTTTATATCTTATACCTACTCTTTTATAAATAAAGTAGTTATTATAATATTTTTCTAATAGCTATTTACTTTACTAGTAAATATTAGCTTTAAGTTAATTATAATTAAGATTAACTAGGAATATATATTAAGGTTAAACTAAGTACTAGTTATAAGTAGGATAAAGCCTTAAAGGTTTCCTTATAAAAGGTTATTATTATAATAGAAGGTAATCTTAATAAGTAGCTAATCCTTTATAATACTATTATATATATTAATCTACTTATAATAAGATAACTACTAATTATATATTTTCTAATATAACTTTATATACTAGTCCTAGATATACTTATTCTACCTATTATATTATAAGAGGTCTCTTTTATCCCTATCCTCTACTTCTTCTCCTAGCTTAATATTTCCCTACCTAGTTATTTACCTAATTATTTTATTTATTACTTAAGCTTATAATACCTAGTTATAAGAGTAGTTTAATATTAAGAGGATTATATTATATATATAATATTACCTAAGATAAAATAACTAATAAATAGTTTATAATATACTATTAGTATTTAGTAGTATATTAATAAATATATAATTAATATATATATAATAAAGATTAATAGAGGTTCTACTTATAATAATACTTATAATTAGGATTTAAAAGGAATTATTAAGGTTATTAAAAGTAGTATAAGTATTATTATACTCTAGTAGTAAGTTAGCTAATTATATATTAAGGTATCTAAAGCTTAAGTTAGAGAGGTAGGTAAGAATATTAAAAAGAGTAAGTAGCTAATTATAAAAGATTAATAGCTTATAATACTAGATATTAATAATATAATAGATATAACTAATAAGCTAGTTAAGTTTAACTAACCGCGCTCTTATATATTATATTATATCTACCTACTCTAAATATAACTTAAAGTAGTAAGTTAGATATAAGGCCTAAAATAGTATTATTATATTAAAGTTATTAAAGTAGTTAAATTAGTAGTTAATATCTTTTATATAAGAGTACTTACTTAGGGAATCTAGCTAGGGGTTTAAAATATTATAAGAGAGGTATTAATACTTTAATATATCTAGTTACTCTTTATTAATCTTTTTATTTATCCCTTTAAAAGCCTTATAACTAGTAGTTTAGTAGATAGTAAAGTACTCTTCTAATTAATACTAGAGGTAGTTAAACTTAATAGTCTAAATATAATAGGAGGGGATATTCTATCTAATCTAAATCTATTTACTATTAATAAGGATATAATAGGCTATTATATAATAGAGTTATAATATATATAAGAGAGGCTTTAAAATAGTATATACTCTCTTAAGCTTTATAAGCTTACTATTAAAGCCTCTTATTAAAGAATAAAATATATTTAACTTAAGTAGATTATAATATTTAATAAAGTTAATTATAATTAGGGTACCCTTTTTATAAGTTATATTAAATCTCTTAAAGTTATTAATATCTAGGGTATAATTATTAGGTATAAAGTATAATTAGAAGATAAGCTTTTAAAGGCTAGTATAATTAATAAGTTAATTAATTATAAGGCTTCTAAAGATAAGTAGTAGGAATTTAATATTAAAAAGTAAGATAGTATAATTAATTTTTATAAAAATTAATTTAAAGTTATAAGCCTTATTAATAATAATATAACTAAATATACTTATTAAGTAATTATAAAAGTAAGATAATTAGGGCTTTAAGACTTCTTCTTTATCTCTTATAATATCTAAACTATTATCCTTTAATTCCTATATCTTCTTTAAGTAGTTATTATTATTAGAATTATTATTATTATCCTCCTTTATAATTTCCTTTATAATTTATTTATTAGTCTTAAATATATTAGTAGCTTTAAAATTTATAATAGAGAAGATACTCTATTATTTAAGGGTTTATAATAAGTATAAAATAGTAATTTAAGTAGTTACTAGCTTATCTTAAAACTTTAAGATTTAGTTAAAGAGAGAGGTAGCCTTTAATATTAATATATAATCTCTATTTATCTAAGTACTAGAGTTATAACTATTAAACTAGTACTAGATATCTTTATAATAGGTAAAATTATTAATATATTCCTCCTTCTATATTAGAGCTATATTAGTAGGGAATAGAATAAGATTAAACTTATACTACTATACTTATAACTTTAATAATCCTAATTATAATCTTAAAGAGGGAAGCGCTAGGTTAATTATAATTAAGATATTTATAAGGGCTATAAAAGAGGAAGGTTATTAAGATTTAAAAGTAGTAGTAATATTAGAAAGGAGTAAGAAGATAATAATAGTAATAGTCTTACTAAGACCTATATTATTAGTAAGAATAGTAGTATAAGATTATTAATATTCTATTTAAAGTAGTTATATAATAGTAATAAGCTATTATAATATAACTACTAGATTAGACTACTATTTTATTATCTTTATTATATAATTATTATTACTCTACTTTACTAGATTAATAGGAGGGGTAAAGTAGTTTAATTAGAATCTAAGGTAGTAGTAATTTATATAAAGGTACTTAATAGTATTATTAAAGTTAGGTACTAAATATAATATATTACTTATTACTTATTAAATAGTCTAAAAGTTATTAACCTATTACTCTTCTAGATTAAGGCCTAAGACTTTAGTTATAATAGCTTATAAGCCCTACTAAAGTACTTTAAGCTCTAGTAGATTAGTAGGAGTTTCTACTAGTAGATAGAAGTTAGTACCTACTAGTAATTATAACTAGGCTACTAGTTATATAATTACCTTATATAAGCTAGCTTATATATCTTTATTAAAGGCTAGTTAGATAGTACCTAGCTTACTTATATACTATATACTAATACCCTAGGGCTAGATTATATTAGAAAATTATATAAGGTTATTATCTTTAAATTTAGTAGAGGGTTTAACTAGCTCTATCCCTAAATCCTTATTAGAGGTATTAAAGAGCTAGAGCTAGTTAGTAGTAGTAGCTTTAAGTACTTAGAAGGACTAGATCCCCTAGCTTTAAATTAGTTCTTTACTTAAGAAGTATAAAGTAGTAGTAGAGGTTTTTTAATATTTATTACTAGGAATTAGTATTTTAAAGGAACTAGTATTACTTTTAAACTAATAATAATACTTAAAACTAATTAGAAAGAATTAGTTATATATTAATTATAACTAACTTAGATATAATACTAATCTTAATAACTTATATATATAATTCTAATTCTTAATAGTAATACTACTTAATAATAGTATAATATTATAATTACTATTAGTAATAAAGTATACTAGATTCTTAAAGAATACCTTATATATTACTACTACCTATAAAGCTATTATATAAGTCCTCTTCTCTCTAAGATACTCTATTAAATCTAGTATAAGAGACCCTTATAATACCTTATTAATAACTTAATTAGGCTAGATAATAAGTTTAAGGATCTTACTCTTATTAACTTTATTTAAGGTCTTCTTAATATTAGGCTTAATAGGGTTAGGTAGATTAATAGGTTAGTTAAAATACTTATTATACTCTTACTTCTATACTATTATAATCCTAATAGCTAATATAAATATTTCTAGGAGTATATAAAGTTTACTTATCTCTTCTATTTAAAAGTATCTAGTTATAAGGGCTTAATTCTAGTATAAGTCTTTATAAGTAATATAAATATTACTAATATAATAAGTTATAAGGAAGTAGTTATTTTAAAAGGCTTTTAATACTAGTATACTAGTTTCTTTATAACTATATTATAAGTTCTCCTTTTATAATAGATAGTTAGCCTTTAATAAATATAATAAGGGTTAACTAATATTATAAACCTTCTTCCTCTTATATAACTTTTTAGGTGTAATATTAGTCTTATTATTTAAGTAACTTAAAGGTCTCTTTTATTTAAAAGGTATATTAGTAAGATTAAGTAGTTAGAAGATATTATATTAATTATAAGGTTAAGTTAACTATAATTAAGTAGAAGATAATAAAGGTATAAGAGAGACTTAAAGATTAAATAATATAATATATAAGGGAGGATTAACTAGAGGGAATAAGTATTAAGATTATACTACTAATAATAACTAGATAAGTTAATTCTTTATACCTAAATTTAGCCCTTTAACTAGTAGACTTTACTAATTCCTATATAAGTATTATAAGTATATTAAATATAATTAAGTAAATTTAAAAGGATTTTAAATTTATATTATATATTATAAGATATTAATTATTCTTATATAAGTACTAAGTATATATTAATTATATTTAAATAGATTTTAAAGCTTTTTAATTTAAATAAAAGTAGATTATATTATATACTAATAAATAAGTATTTTAGAAAGAAAAAAAAGTATAAGTAAGAATAGTAATATATAAGTAAGGATAGTAATATATAAGAAGGATAGAAGAAATAGATAAAAGACTCCTTTAAGGTATTATAAATTTCAGGTTTATAAGCTAAGTAAATAAGATAACTAGAAGTAAATAAGTTAGTATAAAAGGAGGTAAGATAAAGTATTTTATTTTATTTTACCTAATATAAATATTTAAAGTAATATTAGTACTAAAGTAGATAGCCTATTATAATAGATAGTACCTAATAATTATAATTAAAGTAGTACTTATATATATATATATTATAAAGGACTAGAAGGGCTACTAATAAATACCTAGGAACTTTTATAACTTATAACTATAAAGTTAATATAATATAATATAGAAAGTAAGGTTTTAAGTAGTTAGCCTATAACTTTACTATATAATAAGGCTAAGGGGAATCTAAGGAAGTAGAGGGGATTTTAAAGACCCTACTAAGAGGCGCTTAAAAGAGTCCTACTAAGATATAATTTAATTATAATTAAGGTAGAGTACTAATAATAGTAAGAATAACTTAGTATCTTAAAGATAATACTATTACCTAGTCTTAGCTTATAATATTATCTACTACTAGACTAGATATTATTAAAGTATCTTTAATAGATATATTTATAACCTTATTATTAATTATTATTATTCCTTTTAAGGGTATAAGTTAGTATTAAAATTATTATATTAAGGACTAACTAATTAGAACCTTCTAGGAGTACTATTAACTATTAGCTCTAGAGTTAATAAGATACTAATAAATTATAATTAAGCTAGATTACTAGTAATAATTAATATTACAAGTTAATTTAATATAACTCTTAGATAAGATAAGGTCTTTAAAGAATTACCTTTAAAATATAGACTTAATAAAATAATTATACTAGATTAACTATAAATATTTTACTCTTTTTAAAGTTAAGGTTTTAATTATTATATAATAGAGTAATATAAATTATAATTAACTTTAATAAGAAACTAATTTTAATTATTATAAAAGAAGTTAAAGTTAATTATAATTAATCTTAATAAAAAACTAATAAGAGAATAAATACTTTATAAATAGATTAGATAATACTAAATTATAATTTAATTCCTAGGGGGGTATAACTAAGGGCTAGTTAGTTAGGTTAAGGATTCTTTAAGGGCTAGAACTAGGTTTAAATAAGCCTTTAATTATTATAAGAGATAATATAAAGTTAATAGTAATAAATATAAAGAGATATCTCTTATAAAGATTAATATATAAGGAAAGGTTAAAATATAAAAGGTAAGGGTTCCTTAGTTATATACTAATACTATAAGGTAATAATAGTAGAGAGTACTTCTAAAATAGTCTAGGAGGTATATTTAGTCTTAGTTATCTTAATAATATCTAGGGAGTCTAGTATATATTATAACTTATAAGTTAATAGAAGGATATTAGTATAATATAATAAGTAGAAGATTAAAGAAAGGGTATTTTAATAAAAGAATAGTATTATAAGATAATAAAGGTTATAAATAAAACGTATCTTAAAATCTAGATTTTTAAGTAGTAGTAATATAAAGTTTATCTATTATAAGAGTTTTATTTATAAGTAATAGTAGATAGTATATAATAGAATATTTATATAATAATAGAGGTAGTATATATATAGTAGAAAGGTTTAAGTTAAAAGATATAAGGCTTATATTATTAGGTAGGCTCTTTAAAGTCTATACTTCTTTATATAAGTCCTTTTATAAACGGTTAAATATATAAAGTCTAGTAAGATAATATTAGACTTCTACTAATATAGTAGTTAATAAATATATAAAATAAGGATAATAATAATTTTATTTTAATAGAGTAATAAGGGGAAATAAACTCCTACTACTAAGGAATATTATATAATACCTTAGTTTATACTTTATATTATTAGTTAGTAATATTACTTAAAAATATAGATTTAAGGTTTCTTATTAAATAGCTAGATATATTAAGGTTAATTAACTACTCCTATAACTTTTTATAACTAAATTTAGTATAGTAGATATAGTATAGTAGATATTTATATTAAAAGAATTAGCCCCTCCTACTAAAAGAATTAGCTCTAGTTATATAAGTATTATACTATATCTTAGTAGGCCTATTAAAGGTATTAACTTTATTCCTTTATAGTATTAGTAATAGTAGAAGTAGGTCTACTAATACTTAAGATATAGGGTTTTATATAAGAGGGTAATAGATTTATTATAATTAATATTAATAGGGATATCCTTAGTACTAAAATCTAACTAGGATTCTCTTATAAGTATTATCTTCTTATAAGTATTATATAAGGTATTAAGCTTATTAAGAAAGGCCTCTCTTATATAAATAGGGCTATTAGCCTTTATAATAAGCTTAAGATTATAACTAGTAATTAGAAGAATAGATTCTTAAACTCCTTAAAATTACTAATATAATATAAGACCTTAGATTAAAATAGAGTAATAAAACTATTAGGGATAATATACTTAATATTAATTATCTAACTATTATATACTAGATTAATCTTATCCTTTATATATACTTTCTTAACTATATTATAAAAGCTATATAAATAGTATTATAATATACTATTAAGATAGCTAGTTTAAAGTACTAGAAGGATAATTCTATTAATCTAAGTAGCTTATCTATTATTACTAAGGTAGGTACTACTATATACTAGTATATATAAGAAAAGGATATATATATTAAAGTTATAACTAGTATTAAAGATACTTTATCTAAGTTAAAGTTATATTACTATATAAGCTACTACTCCTATAAATTTAACTTAATCTAATTAGGTAATATATTATAAGAAAGGTAGTTTATAAGCTAAATAAAATATATCTTTATATTCTACTAAGATAGTAATTCTTATAAGGAAACTATTAATATCTAATATATATTTAATTTTAACTACTATAATATTTATCTTAAGTTAGAGCTAGGACTCTAACTTTATAATATTAAAGTATATAAAGGGGTTTAAAGTAGCTAGAAGTAGTTTCTAAGTAATATTAATATAATTATTATAAAGGTTATCTTAAAAGAGGATATTAAGGTAATTAAGAGGTATAAGTAGATTACCTTATAATATATACTTATAAGAAAGGCGATTATTAATATAACTAGTCTACTCCTTTAAAGAATAGTAGGTATATAATAATAGCTTATAGTATTTAATTATAATAATATTAGTAGTAGTTATAAGGTATATAGTATTTAGATATAATATTAATTATAATTATAAAATAGCTCCTAGGCTAATTTAAAAGTAGCTTTAACTTAAAGAAATTCTAAATCTATCTAATCTAGTAACCCCCTAGTTATTAAGTTATTATCTTATAAGGCTTTACTAGTATAATCCTTAATATTATAAAATATAGAAGTAGCTTATATAACTATCTTTAAGCTAGCTAGCCTTAATATATCTAGCTCTAGTATATAGGTTTTATTCTTACTAATAGCTAGTAGTAGTAAGGTAGTATCTAAGTCTACCTCTAAGATTAAAGATAATTAGTAGGATAGAGAGATAATAGAATAGCTTAGTATATCCTTAATTAGTAGTAGTTTATTATCTAATATAAGATTTATACTTTAATAGGCCTTATCCTATCTATTTTAAGGGTAAGACTCTAAGACTAGTAATAATTTAGATATCTTTCCTAAGTCTCTATCTAAGCTTTACTAACTCTTTTAAATAAGGGTAGAGCCTATATAAAATCTATTAATATTAGGAGTAAAGATTAAGCTTATTATAAGGGTATAATATACTAGTAGTTATAATAGATAAAGCTACTATTAATTCGAACTAGACCTTAATAGAAGTAACTTACTAGGTACTATAACTTCTCCTTAATTCTAAGGGTAGTATATTAGTATCCTAGTATATTCCTAATATTATTATTTATAGATAATATACTAGGAATTATAATAGGATTATCTATTACTTTTAAGTACTTTCCTAGTAATATTATAAATAGTAGAGGTATACTTTTAGATATAAATACTCTATTTCTAACTACCTTCTATATATTATTAATTTATATCTCTTTTATTACTATTATTAGGCTTTTAATCCCTAAGTCTAGTACTTATAAAGCTAGTATATTTCTTAAAGAAATAGAGGACCTTAATTATACTAAGGAAGTAGATATTAAATCTTAGATATTAAAGTAGATAATAAGAGGTTAAGTAGGTCTATAAGTATAGATAAAGGAGGGAGTATTAATTACTAATATATCTCTAAGAGTAAGTAGGCCTTAAATATCTTTAATAAATTAGTTAAAGATAAAGCTAGTAGGCTAGTAGTAATAGAGTTAGTTTTATTATTTATAAAGGAACTACCTTTATAATACTTCTATTTTTATCTATCTTTATATCTCTAGGTATATTAAGTTATATTAGCCTTTTTTAAACTCTAACTTTACTTATAATAGTATCTTAAAGGAGTTATAAGATTAAAAGTAATACCCTATTAAATAGTATTCTAGACCTCCTAAGTAGCTAGTAGAAAGTAGTAGATTTAGTAGGACTAAATAGGCTAGGGATAAAGATAGGTATATAATATTAGATAGTAAAAAGATATAAAAGAATAAAAGGGAGATAGGAAACTCTATTATACCTTAAGGGTTAAAGATATTCTAACTTAGATTAAGCTAGGCTTTATAAGGCTACTATTAATAAGTAAGGTATATCTTCTTAGAATCCTTATATTAAAGAGAAAATATTACTCTTTTAAGCTTATAATTATATTACTTAATATATTATTTTATAAGGTAAGAGGCTTAAATTATAATAAAACTATTATTATAATAATAAGAGTTAAGACCTAAGTTAAGTCCCTAATAATCTTTAAATATACCTAGTTTATAATAAGTTTTATTTTATATCCTTAAAGATTATTCTATTCTTAGGCTAAATCCTATTAATAATAGTAGAAAATAATAGCTTAGTTAATTTAATAGCCTAGTAAGTTAGATTAAAGTTAGATATATATAAGTTTATTACTACCTCTTATAATAATTTCTTTATTATATAATATCTTTAATTTTAAGTATTCTTCTTCCTCTATTTCTCTTTTATAGTAGTAGTAGGGTAGCTTATAATAACTAGTAATATTAAGATTACTATAACTCTAATAAAGTAATAAGTAATAGATAAGAAAAGTCCTAGTAATATTAAATTAAATTTAGTTAACTAGATAATTTAAGATAGTAGGTATTACTAGTATATTATATTATTATCTAATAGTTTTATAATTAGTACCTTACTTAATTTAAACCTATTATACTTAGAGTTAATAGTAGTAAATCTACTAGTTTACTTATAACTAGTTATTTATAGATAATAATAAGGTAGAAGCTAATAATACTAAGACTTAGTCTTTCCTAGTATAGAAGTAGTAGATACCTACTATTAACTATCTAATTAATACTAGGCCTAATATTTATTATATATTAATACTATTTAAGTAATTATAGAATAGTAATATAAGATAAGATATAATCTAAATTTAACTAAGTAGTATTAATTAATTAATTAATTAATTATACTCTTATACTAGCTAAAGCTAATAAGAATAGACTATTTAAGGGGGTATATTTAGCGTACCTATTATTTAGGGAGAAACCTAGCTAAGGGATAAAAACTCTACCTACTATTTATAAGCTATACTATTATTTAGCTCCTCTCCCCTCCCTCTTAATAGGCCTACTATTAGGGTAGTATATTAAGGGGTTAGGTCTACTATTTATAATACTAAAGTTTTATTAATTATATTCTCTTCTCTTTTATTAGGGCGGAGCCCTTCTTCTCTATTAATTCTTACTAATATCTCTTTTACTAGTATAAATTAATAGAGGGCGCTTAACCTAGTTAACTACCTTACTACTACCTTTATCCCTTACCGCCTTTATCCCTATTAGTAATAAGAGAATAGTACTATAATTATTTAATCTAGCCTTTAATAATATTTAACTCCTATTAATATAATAATTAAGGTAGAATAGTAGGATATATTTACTAGTCTACCTTACCGCCCTATATAAGTAGCTAGGACTTAGGATCCTAGGTACCTTTTTAATAAATAGGAAGTAGTTAAACCTAATTTTATCTATATATAACTAGACTATTATAGAGCTCTCTAACTTTTTTAAGCCCTTATAAAGGTCCTACCTCCTTCTTATTAAGTTACTCTTTTATATTAAGCTTATATTTTAGCCCTCTAATTTCTATTAATAGTAGCGCTACTAACCCTACTACTAGCCTTCTTATTAGGTTAATATCCTCTTCTATAATATTAGGCTATTAAGTACCCTATTTAATAACTACTTTACTTATAACTCCTTCTTAGCTAATAGGGGTAGTAGAGAGTATTATCTCCTACCCTTTTTTAGTTATAACTAAGGCTTAATCTTTATATTCCCTTTTAAGATTATCTTATATATCCCTTAAAGGATCTTACTTTATAGTAGGGCCTTATTAAGGAAGTCTCTTATTAATAAGATTCCCGTCTCTACCTCTAGGACTAGGATTAGGGTAGCTTTATACGCCCCTAGTACTTTATATAGTCCTTTATTCTAGATTATTATTAGGGTCTTTATATACTTCCCTACTACCCTAGGGGTATTTTTTAAGTTATATTATATTAGCGCTATAAATATTATTATAAGCCTTACTACTACCGCGTATACTAGCCTACTAACTAGTAGAACCGCGCCTTATATAAAGCTAGTAATATAGTAGAGCGCTTAAATCTAGTTATCTATCTTAACTTATACCTTTCTTAGGTATATATTCTAATTTAGCTTATTATTAAGTATAAGTCCTAGGACTTTAATTAATATTTTTAATTTAACTTTAATTCCCTTAAGCTTAATTATTATATCTATCTTAATACCCTTACTTTTATAAGTTATATAAATAAGCTTATACTTCTTTAATATAAATAAGGCTTTATAAGTCTTTACTTATTATAGGTATACTTTATAAGTTATATTTAAAACCTTATAATTCTATTTAATACTCTTATTATAAGCTAGTAGATAGATATTATTTATAAATCTACTAATTTAAATTAGTAGCTTTAAGTTTTATACTCCTTAATTAGAGGAGTATTAAAGAATAGGAATAAAATTAGAGAGATAAGTAAACCTTAAAAGATCCTTATTTTTATTATCTTTACTTAACTTATTTTTTTATTAAAGGTAATTAAAGTTACCCTCTTTATAAGGAAGCTTACTATCTAGTATACTATTCTCTTTAAGACCCTTTTTATTATTATTATATAAAGTAGTTAGGAGTAGGAGATATAATTAAAGGCTTTAATAATATTTAAAGAGAGGAGGCTTATTATATTCCTCTTTCTTATTCTTTATATTATATAGATTATATTAGTAATTATTTTTAGCGCGGTTTCTATTAATCTCCTTTACTTTATACCTATCTATTCCTTTAAAAAGAGGTTATTAACCTCTATATAATCTTTAAGCCTAATTATTATTACTATCTTAAATATCTTTCTTAAAGTATCTAAGAGGGTAATTAACTTATAGGACTTAAAGTTAGTATAGTTCTCCTTTTATAATTTCTTTAAGATTATTATATTAGCCTCTTTAAATTTCTAGGGGTAGTATCTAATCTTAAAATACCCTTAAAAGAGATAGTAGATCTCCTCCTTTAATTTATTATATATAGCTTATAAGAACTTATTTAGAATCTTATTTATCCTAGGAGCTTTATCTTATAATAGTCTTTTTATAAAGTTATAGACTTCTACTTCTATTAAATCCCCTCCCCCTAGTATTAGGCTTAAATACTCTATTTTAGTAATATTTTCTAAATCTACCTTTAAAGGGGCTAGGAAATAGGTTTTTTAAAGGCGCTCTACCTTCTCTTTAAAGGTAGCCGCTAATATCCTATCTTACCTACTTAAGGAGGGGAACTTAAGTAGGGCTCTTAGTAACCTACTCTTATTCTTTCCCTATTAAGTTAGTACTTATACCCCTTAAAGGTCTTTTAAGGCCTAGTATATAGCCCCCTAGAAGTAGAGGGCTTTCTCTCTTTAAATTATAACTACCTTCGCCCTTTCTACTTCTCTTAAAGTCTCCCTCGTCTCTATATTATAATATTAGTAGTAGGCCTTTAAATCCCGCTTAGCCTTTTATATTATATCCCTATATATTAAGTTTTAGAAGGACTTTACCTTATTAAATAGCTTTCCCTACTAGAATATATTCTTATATAATAGCCTAGAACTTATTTAGTATCTACCCTAAGTATTTATCTATCTTATTAGTAGATCTAATCTAGAGGAGTCTTAGTAATAGTCTAAGTTATTAGGCCCTATTCCTTATATTTATAATAACCCCCTTATCTTTAAGTATCTTTTATACTTTCCTTTAAACTAGGGTTTAGCTCTCCTAACTCTATTTAAATTTAATATATATTAGGAGATAGTTAGATTTATATTAGAGGTCTACCCTTAATCTATAATTTTAAAGTATATTAATAGTACCCTTAATAGTAAAGACTAGGTTAATTACTAACTTTAAGCCTCTCCCCTATTATATTATTATACCTTTTAATAGGGTGACTTTTATATTATATTTACTTATTTTACCTAGTAATATATCTATTATAGTATAGTATATACTTCTCCCTTTATTATTCTATTAAGGGTAGTAGAGATTAAAGTCCCTAAAGAGGATATATTCCCCTAGCCTCTTTAAGACCTCCGCTATTAAAGGGACTATTATTAGGTCCTCCTTTAACTTATATATTATTAGAGAGGGGTTATAAATATTATATATTTAGATATTATCTACTTAAATCCCCTATTACCCTTTCTTAAAACTAACTTTTAGTAAGTAGTAATTACTACTTAAGAAGTCTACCTCCTAGCTCTTTATATTAACTCTTTTATTAATATAGAAGTATACTTAAGTACCCTCTTTAGCTTTATAAATTAGGTAGAACCTATTATAAAATAAGTTATATATTAACTTAGTCTTTAAGTTAGTTTATAGCTCTTATATTACTAAGATATCTATTTATTAGACTTTAGTATCTTTTAAGAGTAGTATTTATACGCCGTCCTTTTCTTTTTATATATTATATTATAGGATCTTAAGCGGTTATCCTATTATATAACTAATATAAGGCTAGAGTCTACTACTATTTAATTCTTTATAGCCTAAGCGCCCTTAAGAGCCCCCTAGGGTAGCGGGAGGACCTATTATCCTAACTCCTTCCAGGCTATTTAGGCTATTATAGTTAGCCGCCCTCTTTATTAAAGAGGGGCTAGGTCTAGTAGTTCCTTTTCCACTTATATTAGTAACTTACTCTTTCTTAATATACCTTAAACTACCTTAAAACTATCTATATTTATCCCCTCTTTATTATAGGTATTATTTTCCCGTAAACCCTATATATTATAGAACGCCGGCCTAGTCTAGCGTCTTTATACTACTTATTAGTACTCCCTTTACTTAATTAGGTAGTCTTTACTCTAGGCCTTATAACCTCCTTTATAAGTAGCGTATATTATTACTCCTTTACCCGTAATATAATCCGCTAAGTTATAGCTACTTATATAATAGCTATACCTCTTCTCCCTTTAATACTCTCGCGTAAAGTATTTATATTTATAGTAGTTAAAGTATTATCTTATCTCTACTCCTTATTCCTATCTCTTATAAATTAAGAGGCTACTATTAAGAGCTATCCCTCCCTATATTAAGCGGTTAACCGCCTCTAATATTAATACCCTAATAATAAGGGTTAAGTATAACTTCTTACTCCCGTCTTACTTTAATTTCCTTATATATCTCGCCTACTTAAAGCTAGTAAAGCTAGTATTTAAGTAAGTAATAATATTATTTTCTCTAATTCTTATTAGTCCCTTCTTTTATTCCTTATTATTTAGGAGGTTTAAGTACACCCCTTTAGCCGCTATATAAAAAGCCTTCCTTAGTACTTTTACTAATAAATAGGCTACGCTCGCTTATTCTTATATCTTCTTAAGGGCCTTACGCCTTTTAACTATTACTATCTATAGTACTATATCTTTTATACCCCTAGTATAAGTACTAATAATATTCTTTATAACTATATTTACTAGGTTAATAAAGCTTTTTATAAACTCCTCCTTCTCTATCTAGCTTATTTTCTTATAGCCTTCCTTATCCCTAAATCTTACTATTACCTCCCTTATCTTCTAGTTATTTAATTACTTAATTAGCTAGCTACTAAAAGCCCCCCTAAGACCCTATCCTACCTTTAAGCCTTAGGCCTACTAGGGCCTTAATCCTATATTAGCCTTAATAACCTAGGCTTATAATCCTTTATAACCCCCTACTAGCGCGTTTCTATCCCTCCCTAGTCTTTCTAAACGCGTTTTTAGCTTAGTAATACGTACCTCTACGTCTTTAAAACCTCTTATAATAGTATAAAGGGCGACCTAAGTAACACCTTATATTACCTCTATTATTTCCTTAAATTAAAGACTCTAGATTATTTAGATTATATCCCTTACCTTTATAATAGACGCTATAATATTTTAGCCTTTTTAGCCCTATCTCCCTTACTCTTTTACCCTAATCTCTAGGAATATTAGTAGTATTAGGGGTCCTAATATCGCGGCCCTAAAAGTCTCCCCTACCCCTTCCCTTCTAATACTACCTCCCCCCTCTCCGCCCCTACCCTCTCCTCTCTTATTACCTTCTTATAAGTTCGCTTATAATACCTAGTATATTACTTATAATCTCTACGCGTACGCTTATTTACCCGTTATCTCTATTATAAAAAGTAGCTTTAACTAAGTAGTATTATAAATACTTATAATAGTACTTACTAAATATCTTACTCTTACTATTTATAAGTATTTATAAGTCTTATTAGTTATATAATTAGTATATATAATAGATTCTTTTTATACTTAGCTAATTAGTATTATAGATACTTATAAATAATACTTATTAAATATCTTACTCTAACTATTAATAGGCTTTTATAAGTATAATTAATTATATAATTAGTATATATAATATAGTCTTTTTATACTTAACTAATTATACTTATAAATACTTATAAATAGTACTTACTAATTATCTTACCCTTACTATTTATAAGTATTTATAAGTATAATTAATTATATAATAGTTACTAGTAGAACTTAAATCTTTAGAATATTCTAATATATTATAAAGAGGGAATATAAATTTAAAGTTAACTTATAAATTAATAATAGAAGAAATATATAAGACTTTATTTTTTAGAATTATAATTAATAGTTAAGGAGGGAAGTTATAATAGTAGAAGGGCGTAGTAAATATAAGTATATACTATATATAAGCCTTATTAAACGCCTTTTCTCTACTAATACCTATTATAATAATCTGAATTATTAAGAATTAAAGTAATAATTAGAATAAGAAGTCTTATAAAGAATTTATACTTTTTAGATTTTAGTTATTATATTATAATATAGTATAAAGATAGTAGGAATAAGAATTTAAATATAGAGTTAGATTTTTAATTTTCTCTAAGTCTTATAATTAATCTACTTTAATTCTAATCCTCTAATACCTCTAATAAAGATTATAAGTTAAGAAATATAATAAAGTAATTATAATTAAATATATTAAAGAGAGTATTAATTAAGATAACTAGACTTTTAAAGAATTAATTAAAGGATAAATATAATAATAATAAGCTAAGAATAATTATAAAAGATTTACTAATACTTATTAATTTATTAATAGATAAAAATAATTAAGAAATAAAGAAATATTAATTAAATTAAAAGTAGACTTATATATATCTAAGAATAATTAAAGGAGCTAGGTTCTAATAATAATAGTAATAGTAGTTAAACTTAAAAGAAATATCTTAAGTAAGATTTAAAAAAATTAGATTAAAAAGACTTTAATTATAAACTTAAAAAGAATAAAGAGAAATATCTTAAAAAGTCTTATATCTTTATACTAAAAGATTTATAAATAAAACTTAAGAAAAGAGTAGAATTTTATTAAGAAAAGGTATTAGATAGACTTTTATAAAAGGAATTTTAAAATGACTTATAATATAAAGTAATATAAAGTAATATATTAAATAGCTTATACTAATATAATATATATAATTTATTAGTATATAAAAGTAAGTATAAGTAGGGTAGTTAAAATATATATATAGAAAAAAGTTTAAATAAGTTATTATAATCTAAATTATAATTAATACTTAGTAATAAAAAGGTTATATAAGTAGTTTTAAATTTTAATTAAAAATAGTATAATAGTCTTTATAAATACCTTAAATATAATAAAGATACTATTAAATATTACTTAATAAAATAGTATATATACTTTTATAATAAGTATAAAAAATATATATAATAAAAGAAAATTACTAGATTCCTCTTTAAATTAAGAAAAGAGTAATTCCTTATATTATAAGAAAGTATAAGGAGATAAATATCTTAATCCTTAAAATATAATAATTATATTTAATAAAGTATATAATATATATAAATATACTAGTTAAAATAAATAATTAGAGAATATTAATAATAATAGATTTTAAAATATCTAGGAACTTTATCTTTAAAGTATTAATATAATTAATAAGTATATTAATATAAAGGAAGAAGGAGTTATATAACTTATAAATAGCTAATAGATTAAGCCTATTAATAAGAAGTATAATTAAAGAGATAACCTTACTACTATTTATAATTTAATAGTATTATAAGGAAATATCCTTAAATATAATTAAGATAGCTATTTATTATATTATTTTAAGTATACTTTAATTAAAGAAATATAATCTAATAATTAATTAAAGAAGAAAAGTATTTAAGTTTAAGTAAATTAATAATATAACTAGATTCTACTTTATATATAAATAGAGGATAATAGTAGATTAAAAAGAAAGATAGACTATTATAATTATATATAAACTATTAAAAATTAAATAATATAATAATTAAGAATTATTACCTACTACTTAATATTAATAAATTATAAGATTAATTAGTTAAAGTAAAAATCTTTATAAAGTTAGATCTTAAAAGACTATATAACTTAATTTAAATAAAAGAAGGTAATAAATAGAAATTAATATTTAAAACTTAATATAAATATTATAAATACCTAGTTATACTATTTAATCTTACTAATATATTAGTAATTTATTAAGTACTAATTAATAATATTATATAAGTATATTTAAATTAGATAGTAATTATATACTTTAATAATATATTAATCTACTTTAAAACTTTAAAGAAATATATTTTATATATATAAGATATATTAATATATCTATTATAAGTAAGACTTCTTTTAAAGCTAGAAAAGTATAAGTTTTATAAGACTTTAATAAAGCTCTTAGAGTTTATAATAACTACTTAAGGTATTTATATAAGTCTTAAAAAAATATAAGTTATATAAAAATAACTTATATTATATAATATTAAATTAATATAAGAATTCTTAGAATTTACTAACTTTAATAGATATTTTATAAAAGGCTACTTTAAAAAGGCCTTACTATTAATAGAAATTATTAAGAAAGATATAAGATTTTAATAGAATACTAATTAAAAGAAGGTATTTATTAAATAAAAGTAGATTTATATAAATCTACTAATACTTTATATATTTAATAGTAGAGAACTAGTATATATTAAAATAGATACTTTAAACCTTATAATTAAAGCCTACTTATATTAATAAAGTAATAGTAAATAGTATTTAATAGCTTACTATTTATAGAAAATAATAGTTATAAAATAGAATTATAATATATATAATAAAGAACTCTTAGTAATTATTTATTCCTTATAATATTAAAGAGTATATATTAAGAGTTATTTAAAAATTACTATCTTTATTAATTATAAGAACTTAGTTAGATTTATAATAATAAGAGAATTAAATTAATAGTAAGTTAGATAATTTAAGCTTCTTAAGTAATATAAGTTTAAAATTTAGTATATTCTAGATAAAGATAGTAAATAAATAGATACTTTAAATAAATAATCTAATTATATATAAATAAAAGATATTATTAATTAACTTATTTTAAAATAAAAAAGTAATAGATTATTAGTATTAATTAAAAATCTAGTAATAATTATATAAGTTATTATATATATAATTCCTAATCTTAAAGAAATATATATTAGAGATAATCTAATTAGTAAGCTTAAGAAATAATAGTCTAACTAAGACCTATTATTATATAAATAGAAGTTATACTTATCTTTAAAGGTAGTTAAAGAAGTAATTAGAGATTATTATAATAATTCTTTACTAGAATATTTAAGAGTATCTAAGATCTTAGAACTTATATAATAAGTATATATTATATTAAACTTATAAATAATAATTAAAGAATATATTAAAGAATATATATATTATTAGTAGAATAAGTTTATAAAATATATTAAGTATAAATAAATATAGTCTATTAAAATTCTAGATATATTATAAAAAGTTATATTAATAGATTTTATTATAAAATTACCTTAGTTAATTAATCTAATAATAAATAATAAGTATAATTTAATAATAGTAATTATAAATAGATTTACTAAATATATTATTATAATTTTATATAAAGAAACTTATAATATTAATTAACTTAAATTTATCTTATTAGATAGGCTTATAAGAGATTATAATATATTAAAATTAATAATAAGCTCTTTATATTATATTATTAGAAGACTTTAATTACTTTAATTAAAGTTAAATTAAAAATATTAATAGTATACTATTTATAAATAGATAAATAGATAGAATATATAAATTAAGTAATAAAAGTATATCTAAAATATTATATTAATAAAAGGTAAAATAACTAGGTTTTACTACTCTTAATAATATAATTAATATATAATAATAAAAGCTTTAATACTACTAGATTATTTCTATTTTTTATAAATTATAAAAGATATATAAATTTATTCTTAGATCCTAGATAAGGGCTAGATATAAAGAAAGCTTTAATATTAATATTAAATATAAAAGACTTATATAAAGATATATAAGTATAGATTTAAAAAATAAATAACTTTATAAAATAAATAACTAATAAGAAAAGGAGAAATAGCCCTTAATTAAAGAAGAAAGATAAAGCTTACCTTCTTATAAAGAATTTAAAGGATATAAGACTAAGTAAAAAATTTAATTATATTAAAGTTAGACTATTTTTAATAATTAAAGAGAAAGGACTTATTAATAATAAATTATAACTTCTATCTAATATAAAAATCTATCTAGTATTCTATATTTTAATATTAAAATAAGTAGACTTTAATATCCCTTTATAAGAAACCTTTTATTTTAGAATAGAGGAAGAGAATAAATTTAAGGCTAAAAAGATTTTATTATAAAAAGGTTAGAGTTACTTAATAAAATAGAAAGGATATAAGGACTTAGAAAATACCTAGAAACTAGTTATAAATCTTATAAACTATTAAGAGCTCCTTTAATAGTATTATTAAACCTAGATATACTTTAAGTAATCTACTTAAATACTTTAAAGGAAAGAGTTATAAAACTCTTAAGCTTAATAAAAGTAGAAGATATAATAAGTACCTTTCTAACTTTACTAGCCTTCTTAAGTTCTTTTAAATACTCTAGCTCCTTAATATTATTAAGACCCTTATTAAATATCTATTATTTATACTCTTTTAAGAAATACTTCTATTAATAAAGATATTTTAATTTTATTTATTTCTAATAAGTAATTTTATTAGTAGCCTTTTAAACTACTTCTATTTCTATCTCTTTATATTTAAGCTTCTTTATAACCTTATTAATTTTAAAGAAATAAGTAACTAATATAATAGTTTTATATTATTTTCCTAGTTAAATATACTCTATATACCTCTAAGAGAGAGAAGATACCTAATACTCCTTTTAAGATCTTATATATTATAAATATAATACTATTATAACTACTCCCTTATAAGTAACTTAATTTAATAACTTAATATAATATTATTAAGGCTAAGATAATATAGATACTTATTTAACCTTTAAAATAAAGGTTTAAGAAAGGAGGGGTAATATTAAAACCTTAGTATATAAGCCTTAGTAGATATTATAAGTACTTACTAAAATTAAATATACCTTAATATAATAAGTTAAGTAATTACTTATTATAATTACTCTAATTAATATAAAATAATTATAGTAAATAAAGTAATTACTTGTTAAGTTACTCTAGTTAATATAAGTTAAGTATTAGTAATTAGTATAAATATAGACTTTCTTATATCTATATAAATAATATTACTTTCCCTTAAAAAAAAGCTTTATACTTAACTTATATTATTTACTAGACTAATCTCCTAGATACTAAATATAATTCTATACTAGACTAGTTTAATATAAAGCCTAATTACCTCCTCTTTAATACTTCTCTTTATAAGATTAACTAACTAATTACTATTAATTTTTTAAAGACTAGGGGTTATAATACTTTTATCTACTTCTACCTCTTTAATATTTTTTAACTCTCTTTTAACTATCTTATACTTTTATCTTTTTAAGGTAGAGACTTCTTTATTATATTATATAAAGTAAGCTAGAGCTTTATTAGCCTTTATTTTCTTCTCTTCCTTCTATTTATAAATCCTAGCCTAGTAAGTAGGAGAAAATAGTATAAGATTATAATTATAACCCTTATAAGTATATTTAATATAATAGTTAGATAAACTACTAACTTTATATTTCTTTAAATTATATATATTCTTATAATTCTAATATATACGTATTAGATTAATAGGATTAAAGGATTAAACTAATTATTAATAGTAAAGCTTAGATAATAGATAGTATCTATTAGTAGGTATTATTATAAGATTTTTAGAATAAAAACTATTAGAGAGGAATCTAATATTAGAATTAATATTAGTTAGTCCTTATATTATACTTAATTAAAGTATTCCCTATTATAATTTAAGTAGATTACTAGATTATAATAGTAATTAGTTAAACTACTTAATTATTAGATTATAATAATAAATAGTTAAATTATAATTACTAGATTAATAAAGTAACTAGTTAAATTATACCTCTTAGTAGAATTTTATATATCTATATAAATAGTAATATTTCTACTTAGATAAGAGCTTTATATTTAACTTATATTACCTATTAGACTAATCTCCTAGATATTAAATATAATTCTATACTAGACTAGTTTAATATAAAGTCTACTTACCTTCTCTTTAATACTCCTCTTTATAAGATTAACTAACTAGAGACTAGGGGTTATAATACTACAGGCTATTAGATTTATACTCTTAGAGTAGCTACTTATAATTAGAATTAGTATAATAGAACTAGAATAGTTACCTTATTAGCTACTAGTATATCTATAGTAATAGATATAAAAGATAAGGACTAGGGGTTTAACTTCCCTAACCTATAATAGTTTAGAGTTTACTAGTCTATAAAATACCTAGAAATATTTTTTTTAGACATGCTATTCTACCTTAGGCAGCCGATCGTTTTATTCTACAGGTTACTGTGAATAATATCCAAAGCTTTGGAGATATAGTTGAGAGGATTGAAAAATCACGTGCATAATTACGCAAGCTGCTGTCATAGAAGGACTCTACGTAGATTATTCATCAATCTACAAAAATCTCTATAGTTCTCTTGTCTTACTCTATGTCTCTATTCTTCGACCCCAATAACCTAGGCTCAATATCTTGACACCACGCTCTCCCCGTATCAAAACCCCCAACGTTTTTCCTTCTCGACAAATTGTCCACCACGAGCGTAACCGTATTCGGCCTTCATCTTTCAAAGAGAGCTGGAGTCTGTGGTGTTGTATCGATGGAGTCTTGGCTATCTTGAAAGACAAGTAAGATAGACTATCCTACCTACTCAAGCTTCTTAACCAACTTCACAGGCCCGACATACTTATGTCTCGGCCTGCCTAGATTATAACCCCAACTCAGCACCAATACGCCCGCGAAGATGACGATACTCCAGTTCATGTTTTGCAGCGTCGGGCTCCTCGCCGGAGGAAAGCAAACCATTACAAAGCTCAGCATAAGGAACAAGAGAGACAGAACATTGATTGTCAGTCCGTATCTACCGAGAGAGAAATAGCACTTCAAGAGCGGACGGCCTTTGATGCGCAGCAAGGTCATGGAGCCGATGGAGACCATGTAGGAGGATAAGAGAGCGACTGTGCCGAGGGCGGTGAGCTGGTTGAAGGCGATGGTTGAGCCGAAGGAGATGCTGATGAGGAGGATGGAGAAGACTGTGGTGGCGAGGATGGCGTTGAGGGGGATGTCACAGCCAGGGCGGACCTGGGGGAGCAAGAAAGTTAGTTGTGCGCGTTGAGATGAGGGGAGATTTGCCTTTTCGAGGAAAGTGTGAAAGGGGACGCCTTGGTCGCGGGCAAAGGAGAAGAGCTGGCGGGAGGCGGTGGCCATATTTGTGACAGCGCAGAATTGCGATAGGATAAGGAGAATGGACGTCATTGTGGTTGCGCCTCGGGGAGTTGCGTTGTAAAATACCTACACTTGGGTATCGATAGTGATTCTTCAGACCAGGGAATTTTGACATACCTGAATGAAAGGATATCCGGTCGGAGTCTGAAGGACATCCTGGAGATTGCCGAGGCAGAAGCACAGGGTGACGAGCATGATGAACCCTAACGCTCCGTTGAAAAACAAGGACGCAATCATGATCCTTGGAATTGTCTTCGAAGCACTGCGCACTTCCTCGGCCATGTGCACTGCCGCGTCAGGACCGATAAGAGCCAACTGCGGGCTTAGTATACCGACTAGAGTGGCAAGACCAGTGCTATGCCAATCACCGCCGTCGTTGAATGTTGTGAACACATCTCGAGCAGACGAACGGGGAGCCAGGACCCAAAGAGGCACGAGAATGGCGACGAAGCCAAAGATGTGAAGGAGAAGGATGACACCTTCGATCGAGGGTAGGTGTCGGGCAAGGATGGTGTTTATAACCAGGGAGAAGAATACCAAGGCAATGGCTATGAGGGTTCCATGCCATCGGTGAGGAACGTAGTCGGGATGATTGAGCACGATCAGGCCTTGAATCTCGGTGCCGGCCAGATAGCAACCTGCCGCGGAGCCGGCTTGCCATCCAAGCACGCAAAGCCAGCCTGTTCAGTAGTCAACGACGATTCCGAAGCAACTACAAGCTACTCAGACCAGTCATGTAGCTGACGAATTTCTGGGCACCCGGAGATGCGAACTGATCGGACATCAGCGATAGTGGTCCAGAGGACTGCGAGGACACATGATACCTCTGATACCCAGTGGTATTGTCCACCGGCCGTCGGGGCCCTTTTGCGATGATTAGATCTTGTGCATTTCAATAGCTAGGGACAATAGACACATTGATGCCATTTCAGCCATTGAAAACACAGCCAACCCAAAGCCAATGAAGGTGATAATATAGATATAAATTGCACCTGCGGTGCCACCATTGGTCAAACCAAATGTGGCTGTTCTAGGACATTGGGTTCAGTGGGTAGGCTTCCATGGGTGCGAGATTGTGCCTACGCCGTTACAGTCTCCCACGAACTCATCAGGATCATGGAGAATCCGAGGATCGAATAATAGCCGAAGTTGCGCTGGATACATCAGTGATGGAAATGATTTGACTTGACAAAGCCATACCCGAAGCGATTGGATTTTGCCCATGCGTGCCATGTCGAGCACATCATGCCCTGTACCGTTCTTCTCGACGACGAGGTCGTCTTCGGGCGTGTAGACGACATCAACAACTGTTCGAGGATGCACGGAGGTCTTGTCGCCAATGAGACCTTCCATGTTGCGATTAATTGCTACACAAAATCGAGGAAGGGAAATCGTGGAATACTGAGGGGCACGCTGTACACTCGGCTTTACAAGGCGGTCCTGCTTGTCTTAAATTCGAAAGTAGTCTATTCTGAGACTAATTAATGAATGGAGTCTATAACTCGATAAGAAAGAGTGGATAATAGGAGCTGACGCGCTAGCTTACCTGCATCGAGAAGAGGAGAAACCTCACTACTACATGTAACAGCTGCATTAGTCGGAAGGCGATCCCATGCATGATAAGGGCCTCCCGCCAAGACCTCTCTTGACCTCTTTTAGTATACATTCGTACGTGAAATCCTTCTAGCCATGCCACTCCGCCCAGCCTGCGCAGACGACCTCTCAGCCATCACAGCCACCTACGCCGCCGCCTTCTACGATGAAGAGTTCGTAGGCGCGTTAATGCATCCGCAGCGCCAAGCTTATCCCCAGGACTACCATCGCTACTGGGAGGACAACGTCACGGAGTGGTACTGGGATTACAGTCACCAGCTTATGGTGACATATACCATTGAGCAAACAGGCGAGGATAAGCGGGAAGTCGTGACAGGTGTTGGCGATTGGATACGGCACGGTCAAGGCTGGGAGGGCTATTGGGGGGTTTGGGGGAAGTGGGATCCGCGTGAGTCGATGCCTCTTATCGTTCGGCCATTGTATAATGTTCGTCATTCGAGTGAATGATTATAACGACCTGAGAAGGCGTCAGTGTTGATCTAATGTAGGCAACATGATCAAGCGACTTTTCATGCTCCGTCACCGCATTCTCTCTTACTGGCGTCCCAACCGCGCCGCGAACCCTTCAATCCAGGATATGATACCCATGGTCTTCACCCGCATAAATCACCTATGGTCAGGCAGACGCGCGACCGGGTGGTATTTAAATTACCTCGCTGTCCACCCTGCTCACCAGAATCAAAGTTTTGGCAGAGTGCTAGCGACTTGGGGAGTTAAGCGGGCAAAGGACGAAAATGTTGCAGCGAGCGTTATCAGCGCTTTGGGTAAGGATAGATTCTATCGGAGGTGTGGTTTTGAGATTCTCGGTGGGCGGGTGTCGGATGGGGAGGATAACCCGATGAAAGGCAAGACGGAGGGGGGTTCGGTGCTATTCTGCGATCCAATGGACGAGTAAAGCTTAAGACTGATCTTATAATACTTTGTGATGATGCTATCAATTGTACGCAAATACCTCAGGTCTGAATACACTAGGACGCCATCAGTCAAGCTCTCGGTAGTGCATAGACAGTCTTACCCAGGTGAACGCCCAAGTCCTCCATGCTCGTGGTCTGACGATGCTTATCCACATTGCTCGGTAGCAAGCTATTGTAATGATGAGGCACTCCATCGCTTTGCCCAAGAAAGCGTCACTTCTCTATTTCCTGGACCATGCTGCCTACAGTCTTCTGCTTCTTCTGAGGAAAGCCGCTCGCCTTGCCATCAGCGCTCATGTATGCCGCAGCGGCCTTCTTGGTCGCGTGTTCGTTACGTACACAAGCATGAATCGATTGGCGTAGTTGCAGCTTCTTGTTGAACCGAGCACTGCTTATGCCGCCCCACTCCATGATGTTGTGTAACTTACTACGAATGGCGGTCCGACTATCCTCGTCATTCAGAGCAAGTGATGCAATCCTATTCATGTGGAAGAAACCTGGCTCCTTAGGCCCTTTCCCCTCGTACCAATTGACCCAGATCTCTGCGATCTTTGGCGTGAGTGTGACAGAAAAGATGAAGCAGTCCTCGTCTGGGCCCTGAATGTTGACCGGATCTCCTATCAATTCATGCAACTTTCGCTCTGCATGCACGATCGTTGCACCACCTCGCTGTGCTTGGTTTTCCGCTTCCGCCTGTGACCCAGTGTCGGGCTTTCCCTCGATGATGAGGAACGCATGATTCATGGATGGCACGATTCCAAGCAGAGCTGCGATATAATCAGGCATGATAGCATCTTCCAATGAAGGGAAATTTTCTTTCCTGATTCCGAAAGTAAAGTCCGGTTTGGGATTTGTCATGCCAGCTACCTTTGCCAGGAGCTTTGCGATCTCAATCTCGGAATCTTTGTTGCATGAGTTGGGGACCAGGGTCTTGAGAAACTCGGGATCTACCGATTCTACTATTCCTTCTTCCATGAGGAAGTCCCTGTACTCCAGGTATTCTCTCTTTCCAAACAATTGTCTCTCTACGTCACCGAAGTCCGTTTCTCTCTTCAGGTGGTAGCCATCTTTCATGAGCAACGGGAAAATCTTTCGCAAAAATGTGGCCTCATTAGAACGCTCATAGCAATCAAGGTACTCCTCGAATTTCTTGTGAGATTCCGGTCTCATTGGAGAGTCTCGATTCACACCAACGATGCTCATTATCTTGTCTTTGAAGAGAGGATATCTATTGAAGGCAACTCGATCATTGTGCATCAAGTGCTTTTCGGTCATCATCTGCCCAACAGTCTCTGCATCCTTCAAATCTTTGAATCCTGCCACAGATTTGCTCGAAGTGCTCCGGTTGGTAGGGGTTTTTGGCTGGCCGCTCAAATTCGGAGTATATTTGCTTGAGGGTGAATTAGATTGAGTCATACTGGCCGACGTAGATTGTGATACTTTCCGCCTCTTGTTTGACGAACGTTTGTCGCCTAAGAATTCTGACGGCAGAGAGTCCGAATCGCGACGGCGCTTATATTTATATACGGCTGACCTTGCCGGACAAAGCTGGAAGCATAAACTGTATTGAGATGTAGAGGGACTCGTGGCTGGGGTATCGATATGTTTGATCCACTCAAGGATCGAGGTGCAGTCACTGCGGGTCGATTTCTCCGCTACAAGGGTATATTCTTCGTCCGTGCCGACGTGACTCATTCCAAAGGAGATATTGTACGTAGTGTGAAGAGTTGTGGTACTGGTAGGTGCTGAATATGCTCTTTGTTGATGGATGGTATTATGCATCGTGAGGTTGGGTACCTCTATAGCGGATCCAGATAGGAAATTGGCGTTTCGGGACTAGTCCTGGCGGAGCTTAGCGTGGCATCAGTTGCCCAGCAACGCTCTTGTCGACAACACTAGGTGTTACTGACTATTTTCCCACAAAATCTCCACATTTCCAGCTATAGAATGAGGCCTTCAAGAAGGGCTTACTCAACAAACACAGTGAGAGTCGCTCCGCTCCGCTGACAGTTACGGGGCTCCTCACTACCGTCTCCTTTCTCTGGTCGCTTACAACACACTACTACAGCAGATACACTATCTGCACCCATTACCATGGCGACTTCAGATTCTCTGTTTCTCCCGAGAACACCGGCCCCCTCTTACCTCCCATCCCTAGATCTCAATGAGCACAAAACCATCGCTTTCAAACACCCCGGCTATCCCGACGATTTTGGGCAGAATGTCCTTCTACGTCTCCAAGCATACGATGACATAAGAGGGGGCATCTATCATGGAACTGCGCTCGTTATATGTGGCATATTGGCTGGGAATCAATGGGTTGGATACCTTACGACCGAAAGAGACGATGATGAATCTGGGCTGAGCACAGTACATCTGGAAGATGATAGTGTCTTGCTACATCATGAATACTACTTCTACCTCCCTGGATATCCTAGAGATGCGGAGCCCTATACCGTATACCGCTCATTTAGGGATTGGACCTTCCCTCATAACCATCTTCCTCCTCAGTTCGGCGAAGATACACCTACGCGGAAGACCTGCCAGCGGAGGTCGGCCCCTCCATCAGCATCCAGGTTTAGCGTCGCCATTGTCAATCGCGACATCAGCTGCCGCCTTACCGACGCCGCAGACTACGTCCAGGCCGCCCACATATGTCCTTCCAATGAAAACCCCTGGTTCGGTGATAATGATATGAGTCGATACAATGAAAACCAGGCATTGCAGTTACAATGGGCTATTGATGATGTATCCAACGGGCTTGTTCTTCGTCCAGATCTACACAAAGCCTTTGACGATCGAAAATTCGCGATCGTTCCCAAACAGGATCGCTGGGTGGCTCATTTTTTTGGGCGTACAAACAAACTTGGGGCTCTCTACCAGAATCAAATCATAGATATACCAGACGAAGTACATCCTGCCTTCTTGCTTGCAAGGCTGGCGTGGACTATCTTTCCACTGATTGGCAACTTCTTGAATGTAGGAGTCAAGAGGGTCCTCACAATTCGAGTCAAAGAGGATACTATCAAGGAGGTTACTGGCTATCATACCGAAGGAGATATTCACCGCTTCGGTGAAGCATCAAAGCCATCGTCAAGGCGGGGAAGCGAGAGCCCTCGAAAGAGCCAAAGCCCGACCAAGCGGCGGGCACCAACTGATTGTGACACCCAAGCCCTTGTCGGAGACATACCAACAAAGCGCCAATGTGTTACCTCCGCAATGGATGCTCCGAAAGATGCTGCCATCGAGGCTGGCGATGCGGATACTTGCACTGTAATTGCACAGCCCTTAGAATCGCACGCCTCGTTGCCTGCACCACGCCCTTGGGATCTGGCGTCAGACTTTAACGATTCTGACCACAGCCTTCTCAGTCGTAACTCTCTTGATTTTGCGCTTCCCACACGTGAAGACGACTCCGAGTTTGTTCGGGAGACCAAGAAATTTAATCGCCACATTGTGTCCTTGAAGCGGGAGTGGCTTCTTTCACAGCGTCCAAAGGATCCCTCCCTATACTGTTGCAACTATGAGCAGGCTGAGCGGAACGCCGGAAAGCGCTCGTATGGACAAGGAAGACCGCTCTGCTGGCGGTGTCTTGGGTATGAGTACCAGGAACCTCTGATCGATGCTGCGGGAAACAGTCTCAGCACAGGTGCATAAGGGTTTTGATTTGGGCGTGTCGGTGTTGAATCAACCGAGGTTGAGGAAAAGCGATTAGTGCATGCGTTATATGACTTTACGGTTGCACGACCTCATGAAGACGGCAGATTCCATTCTTAGATACCCTGTTTAAACTGCGCTATGTGCAGTATCACTACAACAACATGGATTGGATATGATAGCTCATATTCGGGAAGCCTTCAACTTATCGACGGTTCTACGTAGACTACCCTGCAACCAACAAATATACAGAGTTGTATATCTAGGGTCTAACTCCTAAGTATAGCAACTAAGATAGTAATCCATGCTGGTAATACTTTTATCTCGTCACCTGATAGGCTTTCCGCAGAATTCATCGATTCTGGTGATTGATTGATACGTTTGATACTTACTCATATTATTCCGGAGTCCGACTGAAAGTCTTGCAGGACTCTCGGAACAGTACCGCACGCCTTCTTCAGATGACTCGCGCGCTACCGTATCAACATCCATTTTACCTCCGATATCAACCTTCTGAGGCAAATGAACGGACTCTTTCCGGTTGTACTAGAGGATTGCAGGGCGGAAAGGACCGAGAATTATACTGAGCTTAGCTCTAGCTCCCGCTGCCATGCGGCTCTTGCCGTCGTTGTCCGCAACCTTGTTCGTTTTCAACCCCCCACCTTTGCATCCCATAAATTCACCCCATATTCTATCCGCAATTGAGGGCGCAGCGATGCGATCCGAACGGGAAATTGTCAGATACTGCGGTGATTCGCTTCTAGTGCTGTCCTGTCAGAGTTCCAGTGGTGTTCATCAAGTGACTTTGCAATGGTAAGGCCTTGAGACAATTAATCGTTTGAGTGGCGACCTCGGCAGTTTCGCCATTTACTTTCATCGAAAATTGGTGAGCGAAGTGTGGTGTCGGCAATGGAAGTCACACATTGATAAATCCCTCTGCATCTATGTACCGTGGTCTCATTGGCAATCTTCCTTAGCCCTAAGGCGTTCTTCGGTATCACACCATGTAATCAGATTCGGTGACCTACCATTGTCCGTCCTGTCCGTCCATCCAACCGAACCCTTCTCTACTGCGTTGTTTTGGACTGCCGTATATTACTGTTGTATCGGATCTCCCGGCAATAGGACTGACGGAACCTGACGGAAGCTCATGCACCTCCTGTATGCATGACCTGTCCAGGGACTATGGTTCCCTGAATAACAACAGGGACGAACCTCTTGACCACATGAGAGACGTGCAAGTGCCTAGCCTGATGTTAATCTATTATCGTTCAGTTTTTGTCGGGATTGATATTCAGTTAGAACACTCATCGCTCGATTAGGGATTATCTTTACAATCTTGAGTGAGTCGCTATTACCCCGCCCTTGTTACTATGCATGTACAGAAGGCAAATCCAATGTCTCATGCACGCCTTCCGTCGATGCCGAAGACTAGTGCGTCACTCGATAGCAAAGATCAGACCACCTGTTGAAGCATATATAAAGCTCACTGCAATATTGCACTTCTATCAATCTCCATTAATGCACAAGAATATCATCCTCACATCGAAAATGACTGACAAGTCAAACACTGCGCAGCGAGTAGACTACGGTCGCAGGCTGATACCAACCTTGATCGATGACTATGCTCGGTCAAATCCAGACTACGTGTTCGCTCGGATTCCAAAGTCGATAGACTTCGCAGACGGCCTCGACGATATCACTATCAGTACATTCGCTCGAGCGATCAACGAGGTAGCCCACCGTATCGAGTCCATGCTTGGAAAGAGTACCAAATTTGACACAATTGCGTACATTGGCCCGAGTGAGACATCTAAGATCAGTGTTTAAGAATTCCTGGCTGATGGGGTTTAGCGGACCTTCGATACTTTGTTATTGCCAATGCGGCCTCGAAAGTTGGATACAAGGTCAGCCCGCTCCCACATGATTTCAAAGCCAGGTATTCTGAACGTCGTTAGACACTGCTGCCGTCCCCTCGCAACAGCATCGAAGGTCTCCTGTCTCTCCTCGAATCCACCAAATGCAATTTTCTAGCCAGCGCTCCTGAATCGAAAGTCGATCATATCCTTGAGAAGCGAAAAATGCAGCATCAAGTCATCAAAACATTCGATGACTGGCTGGCAACGGAACCCGCTGCCCACTATCCATACACAAAATCATTTGAAGAGGCGGCTTATGACCCATTCATCGTGATTCACACATCGGGATCTACTGGTTTACCCAAACCCGTTACACTCACTCACGGCGGATTGGCCACTGTGGATGCGCAACATCTGATGCCTCCTTCAAACGGTTACTCTGCGCAGCTTAGTCTTTCAGAAGCTCAGGGTCCAGAGACTGTATTCAGTGCACTTCCCCCATTCCATGTAAGCCGTCCACTTCATCGTCCTCATCTGTTCATCGCATGTACTGACTGGAGGCGAAGGTAGCTGGAATACTAGGAGCGCTTACGATCCCCCTGTACTATTATCAGAGAATAGTCTGGCCACCTGCCGGTCGACCAATTAGTGCAGATATGGTCGATAACCTCTTGGAGAGCGTCAAAGTGGACGCTTGCTTTCTAGCCCCTTCGGTGTTAGAGGAAATCAGTCAATCGCCTTCTTCTCTAGAGAAATTGCGCGGGCTGAAGTACGTCCAATTCGGTGGAGGTCAGGCTTACGCATATTCACCGTTCGCCTTTGATAATACTGACTCAAATCCAGGGCCCCTTGCAGAAGTTGCTGGAAATACTGTCTCACATTACACCACAGTTCGCAATGTTATGGGTTCTTCGGAGGCAACTGTACTCCCAATCTTTGATAAAGAACCAGAGGACTGGATGTACTTTCACTTTGATCCTCACATGAAAGGTGTAGAATTTCGAGAGATAGACAACGGACTTTATGAGCAGAGTCTTGTACGCCATTCATCTACTGACCCCTATCACTCAACCTGGTATACTTTTCCAGACCAGCAAGAGTACGTGCCAAAAGATCTTTTCACGAAGCATCCCTCGAAGCCAAATCTATGGCACTATGAGGGTAGATCGGACGACTTGCTTGTGTTTTCGAACGGGGAAAAGTTTGCTCCCGGCGGAACGGAAGCGACTCTGCACTCGCATCCCGATGTCAATCGTGTTCTTGTGTTTGGCCAGGCCCGATTCGAGCCAGGCGCATTGATCGAGCTCAAAGATAAGAGCCCACCGTCAGACCGCGTGAAAAAAGAGATCATCGGCAGCCTTACACCATGGATTGTCGAAGCCAACAAGACTGCTCCTGGATATGCAAAGCTTCGAGCAGATCACATCATCTTTACGACACCGGAAAAATCAATAGTCATGACGGACAAAGGGACCATCAAGCGCGCTGCGACATTGAAAGCATTCAAGCCAGAAATTGATCAGCTTTACACGGACGCCGAGACTTCCGCCACTTCCTCCACAGCTGCTCAGCTAGACGCCAGGGACTCGAACGCTCTCACACAACGGTTGCAAGAAATGCTAGCGGCAGCTTTGAACATAGGAGACCTCGCACCAGATCAAGACCTATTCGCTGCAGGGATGGACTCTTTGCAGGTTATAAACCTCGTGCGACTACTCAAGTCTGCCCTCGCAAGCCAGGATGGAGGAGTTGCTTCCCAACTCATAACATCAAAAATCATCTATTCCAACCCCACAGCCAAAGGATTAGGCCTTACTCTCCACAAACTTCAACATGGACTCGGTGTGGTCTCCGAGGATGTCGACAGACATCGGATAGAGAACATGGAGCACATGCTCGCAAAGTATTCAAGGGGTTTAATGAAAGCAACAGCCAGAGATAGCGAATTCAAGGACAACGCGGCTACTATAGCTCTTACTGGCAGCACAGGATCGCTGGGATCGTATCTTCTGGATGCCCTTCTCACCTCTAAGCAAGTGTCCAAGATCATTTGTCTCAATCGAGGGGCTCATGGAGATGGGAAGCAGAAAAGGGTGAACGAATCGCGAAGCTTGATTAGCCAGTGGGGAGACAAGGTCATATTCTTAACGACAGATTTAAGCAAGCCACGCCTCGGCTTGAGCTCCCAAGATTACGATCTTCTTCTCAAAGATTGTTCTTTCATAATTCGTGAGTTTTTCAAGAGCGCCCTGCACTTTCCACAGACTGACCTAGACATCACAAAGATAATCAATGGCAGGTTGACTTCAATCTCAGCCTTGAATCATTCGAACCGCACGTAGCCGGCGTCCGCGCATTGATCGATCTTTCGAGCAGCTCCGAAAAGAAACCTCCGATCTTATTCACATCTAGCATTTCTACTCTAGGTAATTGGCCGACGAAGCATCCAGGAAAAATGGTGCCTGAGAAGTCCTTCCACGACTTCACCATCCCTTTAGCGATGGGATACGCAGAGTCCAAATACATAGCGGAGTTACTGCTCGAAGCTGCAGTGAAGGAAAGCGGAATATCAGCTGTCATCTGTCGCGTGGGGCAACTTGCGGGTCCAGTATTGAAAGGAGGAATGTGGAATAAGCAAGAGTGGCTGCCGAGTGTAAGTATCTCAGACCTTATTTGCCACCAGCACGACACGATCTGAAAATACTGATCGATACTTGGCGATTAAGCTCGTAGCAAGCTCCAAGTACCTTGGCAAGATCCCGTCGAACCTACCAAGCCAAGACTCCGTCCCATGGCTCCCCGTCGACATGACAGCCAGCATCATCACCGAGCTCGTGCTCTCCAACATATCCAACTCGCACGCCACGTCCACCTCCATCGGGCTCAAACACTACAACCTCGTCAATCCCAGCGAGGGTAGCTGGTCCTCCCTAGTCCCATCCATCAAGAACTATTTCTCATCTACCAACGCAAACCAAAAGCTCGAGCATGTAAGCTTCCAAGCATGGCTCGAAGCGCTACAAGCCAGCGCGACGCAAACAGACGAAGTGAGGAAGAATCCGGGTGTGAAGATTCTAGACTTCTACGAGGGTATGAATGGGGGCGGTGATGAGGCGAGATTGGAGACGGAGCAGACTGTCGCTACCAGTCGGGTCATGCGGGATATGACTGCTGTGGGGCCGGAGTGGATGGAGACTTGGTTGCGCCAGTGGGGTTACTAGATAGATGACATTTGATGGTGGCTGGACAGAAATGGACATGGTACATGACTTTACGACTTTCTTCAATTCGAAACATTATAACTATCAAGTGCTCATTCCCAATGATCATTATGCAATCTTCGGATCGATTTGAACAACGAAGGATCATAGATACCAATTGAGATGCATCACGAAATTACTCATGATCTCATGTCACGTTACCTCCAACTTCTTCCACTCATCACCACCAAGCACGAACGCCAAGTTCACAAATCATAGGACTAGGTAGTGATCATTTCCAACATCTATTTACACTGGGCAATTCAATAAGTTTGCCTACTGGAACAACGGGACTAGTGGCATCTGTAGGATGTATGATCGGCAGCGGACACCTCCAGTTCCAGGACATTTTGTCGGAAGATGAGAAGGACTGGACTAAAGTGTTTCGGTCTCGATGCAGGAAAGCTGTCAGAACTTGACAGAGATATAGTATATAGGATATAAGTCGAGTGAATACGGAGTGGCTAGCTGCCGAGCTTTCATTACGGGTATCCGACTAGAATAGGAATAGAATACCTATAGAATACGAAAATGTCGGGTTGATTCCGCGTTTACAAACCAACCTAGCGCCCCCCCCCCCACCACGAGTAACCTAAGGTACCTTACTTTCACAGAAATGCTACCTTTTTTCACCAAAGTCAATCTCAGCAGGATCATTACTGTGTTTGTCACGCTCCTTCTATTCTCAGCACGTACCACAGCATGGGTCTTGCCCTTCTCCTCTGAATCTTCTAGCTCGCTGGAAGAACAGGACAGGTGGCTCTCCACGCCTTCGGAAGTTATCGAGCGAGACTTTCATCCCAGATCTACGCCCATAGATAGCAGCGGCAATGGCAAGGAAGCTCGCGTGTTGATACTGACCCCGCTAAAAGACGCGTCTCTGCATCTACACCATCACTTCGCCCTGCTAAGAAATCTCACATATCCTCACCATCTCATTGATCTGGGTTTCATCATTGGAGACACCGTCGATGACACCCGGTCTGTCCTTGATGCCGAGCTCAACAACGTAGAGAGCGGTAAGCAAGCCTCTGTCTTCAACAGATGCACTATCGTCCTTAAAGACCTTGGCGATGTTGCCTCGCAGGATGTAGCTGCAAGACATGGATTTGCAGCGCAAGTCGACCGACGGAAGAAGATTGCTGTCGTGCGAAATACACTGCTGCAGAAAACGCTGCAGCCAGAACATGAGTGGGTCTACTGGAGGGACGTGGATGTTGCGGAGAGCCCCAGCCATATTTTGGAGGATTTCATAGCCCATGACAAAGATGTTCTTGTTCCCAGTATGCTAATCTCATTCCTCACGCGGAGACCTAGCAACTGCTAACAACGACCAGATGTCTGGTTTCGTCGCCAGGAAAAGGGTCATCTGCTCGAAGGTGGATGTAAGATTACCTCAGTCGCTGACAGGATCTCGCTAATGATGCCCTGATCGCATTAGATGACTACAACTCCTGGCAAGAAACCCCTCAAAGTGAGGCTTTCAGGGACCGTCTAGATACAGAGGTTATAGTGTTTGAAGGTACCCTTCACTTCCCTACCTTCGCACCTGTACTAAATGAATAGGTTATTCGCAATTCAAAACCCACCGCCGGCATATGGCCAAATTCGGCGATTGGCGTAACGATCCCGCTCTGGAGATTCCTCTTGATGGCGTCGGAGGAGTCAGCCTTCTGGTACGAGCAGAAGTCCATCGGAAAGGTACTCCCCTCAGTAGCCCAGGCTCTCATCGCAGTCCTCCCTTCTCACTAATTCATGACTGCTCAACCAGGTATCGACTTTCCCATCAAACCGGTGGACCATCAGATCGAAACGGAAGGGTTTGCAAAATTGGCAAAGATCGCCGGCTACGGGGTTTATGGTCTGCCAAATTACGTCGTCTGGCATTTCGATACTTCGGAGAAGGAAGGCAACCTGCATGAGACGCCGGTATGGCTGTGGCCGTTGGTGCTGTTTCTGGCTGTCGTGACGATGTTGGTGGGTCTCACGTATAGGAAGTGGATTTTGTATCACGTACCGGCGTTACGAGTACTTGACCATGCCAGGTCGGCGAAGGTGCGGCAGTATTAGTAAATGGCTTGGAGAGGAAGCTGGGCTTTATTTATGTATATGAACGTCTGCGTACTCCGGAGGACCTGCGCTTTTTTAAATCTAGGAGCTCTTGGACCTTCAGGCCTTCCCTCGGTGGTTACGCTTGGTCTGTATGCGCTAGGACTCTCTTCATGCGGAGAATACAGTAGAAGCGAACGTCACCCCTCGAATCTCGAGTGAGAAACCACTCTTGGTTGGAGAGCCCATCTGTCCCCTACGATTCATCGAACTACAAGCCTTCAAGGTTCTCATTCCTCGGTGCTAGAACTACTCCTGAAACCTGAAGCGTGAAGAATGCGGCTTACGCTATCACCTGAGTGCAAAAGATTGGATCCCTACGATGTTTATCTTGATAGCTATCCCCATCGACAACACAGCTATCGCGACGAACCATTGCACCTAGAAGAGTGGATAATGTATGCACCGAAGGAGAGTAACTTCCCGAAATGGACGTCGCAAGTTGGACATGCCAAGTGCAGAACCTCTCATGCAATCTTGTAGTCTTCCAAAGCCCTGATGGAAGTAGGAATTTCTCGTTTGCTGACATCGATCCGTTATCGATTTCTTGGTCTCGTATGTGGCTGTAAGAACGTCAAAACATCAGGGGACTCTTTAAATTAGCGCAGATTCCAGAGCACAGGACAGCCTGTACCGTAAGCCGTCCGTCTGCACAGTTGTCGATGAGTATAGAATGACGATAGTGCGCACGTGATTGAGTCCGTCACCTGCACCCAATCAGGCGCGGTCCTTCTCCCAAGATCTTTCGGACAGCAGGGAGCTAGTTATACAGATATCAGCAGAGATTCAACGTCCCACCACCTCTGCTACAACACGTCAAATTATGCGCTGCATCCAGCTTGTGTCAACAATCGGATGGCCCCGCCAACTGATGTCTAGCCCACAGGCACCTACGCACTTGGCAGGCACTCCCCAGCACACACGGCGGAGGTCGAGAGGCAAAGGAATTGGAGGTCTTTAGGACCTAGTTGGTGGTGCTTGAGCTGACCCTGACTACCGTTTGGACAGCAGTGTCTGCTACCATCTGCGGCTCGTATCGTCCTACTCTAGTCTGCAATTCATCCACCTACGGAACCTCCCAGCAGCCATTCCTCGATCTTGGGAGACCTCCGCCCTGCCCCAGCTACGCCTTCGTGTACGTGAGATGTGATGGATACTAAGAGGTGGCTGTGCTGAGCAAAATCGCAATGACCGATGCGTGAAAAGTCGGAGACGCAGTGGGATGAGGGAATCTAGGGATATACGGAGCAAGTCCTGCAGATGTGCAAGGGCAGAACCATGGTTGTGGCGCGAACACACCAGGACGGGCGAGCACAACCAGTTTTGTCAACGAGAAGGGACAATACCCGTCATCATGACCCCCTAGGTTGAGCATGATCATAACCAAGCAAGCCGGCCGAGCATGGCCCTACACCTCAAATCTGCAACGCGTTAGATGAAAAGAGTAGGTCATTGGCATTGCCCTTAGCATGACGCCCCCTGACAGCCAGATCTGTGGCTTTGCTATGTCATGACCGACTCTTGGCACATAGGACTTGGGCTTGCGTTCTTGAGCTGTCGTTGATCGTCTTGCAGTCCTTGCAAAGAGCCAACGATGATTGGAGCTGAAAGGTGTCTGGAGCCTGCCGGCCAGTCAGATACCTCTCCATGACAGATTACCCCAAGCAGCTATTGATTGCGCTGATGGCGCAGAGTCGAATCCGCTGGATTCAAGATCATTCAAGCAATGCTCTGAGCTTGGACAGCCCTTAGCTTCTGTGTACCAGATCACCTCTGCGTGAATTCCGTTACGGTATCATCTCTCATATTAGAGCGTCGCTGGTCTCAGCATATATCATGTCTGCAAACACCCTGACTGCGCAATACCACATCCAGGGTATTTTGAGAGAGAACATGTCTTTCGACATCGGCAATAGATCGCTGTAGAAACATCAGCTCATCTCTTACACCCTGACTCTTCGTGCAGCAGAAAAGTATGGTCACACCTCAGTAAGCAAACCACTTTCCGCAAAATCGCACCATCGCAAATCATACAGTGTATTCACTCATTTACATTGAACATCAAGATTCGCGTTGGATCATTTCGATCTGGATTCACTTTGCAGAATCGCACTTTACGTAGTGAAGTCCAGTCTCCGTGGCTATATGAGGTCTTGTTTCTCCATCTCTCCTAAATGCCTTACGTACATCAGACTTTGGGCATCTACCCGCAAACATTGCCGAACAGCCATATCCTACCACCAAAGCAAGCAGGCACCTCAAGTCACTACAAGTGCCTGAAGGTTTTGCCCTTGCACATGCAATCATAATCCTCACCCTCTTTCCTGCTGAACCCTTGACTTTGCTCCTACCAATCCATAAGTATTTCGTGCAAGAACGTATTCCTTTGGACTACCTCAGGCTCATCACGATCAGAGACAACTCCTTCACACATACGAGCCTGGTACCGTCTTTGAGGGCCGCTGCTCAATTCCACATTCCTCGTAGGTCTCTCCCGGATTCGGTAATTTGAAAGCCAAAAAGTGCGGTTTATAGCCACTCTTGCCTCGCTCTTAGGCCGTTTTATTATGATATCCTTCACGATCCCCTCTGCATGAGTCCTTGTCCGCCATCGCCGAAGTCTCACTTTTCTCACATCGAGCTGACATCGCACAGCGAGGGCCACCAGTGATTATCGCATGCGGCTTCCGTCACAAGCACTAAACAACATGGCCGCTACCTCAGAACAGAGCCGCTATGCGCAATCTGTAATGAGCTTCATGGAATTATGTGCCGACATTCACCCTTGCTTGCGGAAAACTATTGCAAAGAGCAAGGTATTCCATACATTTGTCCTCGAGCTTGCTCAAGAGGGCTCCGCTGAGAATGTCGCAATGCTGAGAAAGTCCCACGAAAAGTGTGCTGCGGCTTATACGCAAGTCCTCGAAGAAAAGAGGGCCGAGGTAAAGCGGAAGCTGTCCAAGGAATTCCTCACCGTCAGCAAACGCACGAAGCTGTCCCATCCTTCAGACGAAGATCTCCAAGAGACTTTAAAGGCCAAAGCTCACATTATATTCGTAAGTCGTCCTCGGTGGGTTGGGTAGTAATGACTGAATGGCTGCTTTAGGAGCGTTCTTCGCCTGCAAACGAACACAGTACCGGCCATGCCGCTGAAAAGGGCACTCCATCGTCGACAACCAACTCAAACGATTCATCTGACATTCCAGATCCGAAGGCCTCACTCATACAAAGCGCTTGTTCTAGGGCTACAACCCAACAGGACGAAGTGCACATCGGTACCTTGGACACCGAGAATATATATGAATCATCAAAATCCAGCGGGAGTGACACTATCGCGGTGGAGACCCCACCTCTGGCTGCCATACAGGAAGAAGGCTCTTATGCATCTCCTCCCGCTGGGTTGGTTGAAACCGCGGCGCACATTGTTCAACCCCTCACGAGCGTGCAAAGGCCCGAAGACAAAAGTGTGACTTCGGCCAGTATAATTACCCCTTCCGATGATTACGCAAGCACACAGATTGCCGAGAATATGGGTCAAACCGCCATCTCTTACGGCGCTGCTAACGACAAAATAGTCACGGATGATGCTAGGCTCATATCGGATCTTGAACGAAGGAATGCGAAAGAGATTGGAATCACCATGGGCTCACCTGCCGTTCTGGCGCTTATCAGGGTTGATTGCCTTTCGTGGCAGGGATGGCATGACTACAAGCATAGGAAAAGCAACCTCGACGATATTTTCAATATATGCACCCGTTTCAATTTTGACATCGTCAAGCACAAGCTACTACGATATCTGACTAGTCGGCCTGCACCAACAAGCAGCGACACGCCAGCCACACCTATACCCTCTACCTGGAACATGTCTAAAACGGTAGACATTGTCAATGCTCTCCACATCATTGGCAGTAATGATAAGCACGCCAAAATCCACCGCGCGTACGCTCAAATGAAACTCTTTGCCATGGTGAATGCGAATACGACCAGCGCCATCGTGGTGAAAGGTACTGGCAAACATATTTCCGAACGTCTCATCTATCTCGAGGTTCTGGCGAGGCGAGAAGCCGCAACCGACTCAATGCAGGAAAGCATGGAAAAACAATACGTTGCTGCTTATTCCGCTGGCAAGAGGTGGAGCGAGCTGGTGGAATGGTTCGGCGGAATTGGAAGCATTCTCATCATCGTCACCCTAGGTACGTAATCATTCCATCCATCACCAACACACTAACGTTGCCCCCAGATATCGGAAGCTCATACGTAGAGTCTGGGTGGAATGAATTTCAGCGAGCTTGCTTCGAACACATCGCCGAAGACCTTTGGAGTATTAAGAAGTTGGTCAAGAAAATGGGAGACGGTGTTTTGGAGCAATACTGTCGCTTCGGCAATCTCACGGACGACCTTAGAGATGAGATCAGGAGGGTCGAAGGCTACTGCTAGGGCACTCTCTGAGTGATGCTTCGTCGAATCAATGGAAGGTGGTGACGGGAATATGATGCGAACAATAGGGTATGGTGATAGATGATGGTTCCAATCACCTGCAACGGCCGGTATACAGCAGCTTATACATGGGCATCTGTACGTTCGAGACCATGTATTCTTCTACCAAGTCTTCGGCCTCATATGATGACACCCTACAGCTCTGTAGCTGCAGCAATCTATCATTGGTCATGATAAGTATGGATAGAGGCGGATGCGAGAGGCAAAGTATCCTTATGCTACCTATTACAGATGATAGACCCTATGATGATCTCTTTTAATATGCGTGATTAGTGACCCGCAAAGTCTTAGCATTTATTGCAATCGATCGATCTCAACCCGTACATAAAATAGGCTGACCTTACGTGGACCTGTCAATACTCTCGCTCTATGAACGCGAGGGAACTCTGGACACGTCTTATCGTCGGCCAGACATCTCACCATTGTCAATTACATCGCTGATCTAAGGTGTTGACAACTCTTCATTTATCTGTTGCAAAAGTTGATATCTACTATCACTGTGCCACAAAATATATCAAGTATGTTACTTTGCAAGAAATAACAGCACCTTACTACCGAGAAATCCCAAAGCATCATAGCATCGCAGTGATATATACATTGCCATCGACATTTAATACAACATAGTATCCCTATCGAAGAGACACACTTTGATCTTCACCATATCCATCATCCCTAATCTCATGAAAACCCCAAATACAGTTTCCTAGCCCGGTATATCTTCTTAAGAAGGGACGCGGCTGCAATAGCCTTCGCTACAACCTCTCCACTTGAATTAGAGGCGCGTATGTTGTGGAGTAGGTAGATCAAGCTACTACCCCCATCATTTAAACTCTCACCTAGTTGAAAATGTGGATCGTAAAGGATGTAAAGTTTTACAGAGTGATGCCAAGATATGTGATAAGACGGAAGATCACGTGATCCTTATCCAATAGAACCTCAAGTCACAGTGTGACACTTAGCAATTCTACCCTCTTGACCCACCAATCATGTAGAGACAGATAGCACGCCACCGTATTCATCTCAGCTGAACGTGACGTAACAAACCGCAGCACATAGCCTAGGCCACCTCAGCATAGGGGCTGAGCGTTAGAAAACAGGATATTTCCAGCTGCTAAGATGCCGTAAGGCTATCTCTATAGAGTCCAGAGAGATACCTTAAAAACAAAGTCCTTGAGCCGTTGAACATCATTCCAGCCTTGCTCTCGCAACATAAGGAAAAGACCAAGAAACTTTTACAACTCTGCGGCACTGTCAACGCCATTTCTCATGTCGACAGAGTCTTCGCAAGACGTTCGTGCTGGATGCTATATCGATTACAGTCGAAGATGGGGCTGGCGTAAGGCGATGTTGATAAGGACACCATATAGTTAAAACTAATGCCCCTTTCGCAGAGACTCAACGGCTATGTAGCAAATACAGCGCAACCCTGTGGACAAACTTTCTGGGTATCGTGGTAACAATCGCTCTCGCACGCGGCTTTCGATTGCTTCTCAAAGCTCGCGACTCGACAAACGTACTCGGTGGTGTCCGTGAAGGAGAAAGAGCCCGGACGGCGCCCGAGGCTATAGCGTTCCATAAACTTTCGGAGATGATACAATCCAGGAGAGAAGGCAGAATTCAGCTCGATGGCCCGAATGGCCCGCAGAATAGACCACCTGTTGCTCGGACTGTCTTGCTGGCTGTCCTGCTTATTGCGACATTTGCTGGCTTTCTTACGTGTGGTGTTGTCACGGCTTACCTGGCAACGGATAGCAAAGCTCTTTCGTCTAGTTCAAGGTGCGGACTGTACGTTCCAGCCCCGAATGGGTCGCAAGTTGAACACGCAATGGGCCCTTTCGCTTTCCAAGCACAATTGGACAGTTCCCAATTGGCGGAGAATTGCTACGATAAAGCGAGTGGAGCCGACGGGTGCAACTTTTTCGTACAGCAATCAATCCCTTACACGCATTCGGATGTTGCTTGTCCATTCCCGGACGGAATGTGCCATGAGAACATGTCGTCTGCCTCGCATTTCTCTACAGGTCCTATCGACGCTGCGGCAGTAGGTGTTCATGCACCTCAGACATTCGGGTTCCAGAGAAACACCACCTGCGTGCCCTTGAATGGAAATGAAACGTACATCTCCACGACGGGAACGAACGGGACTTACACCCATACCTACAACTATGGCTCTAGCAACGGCCTTCCGTTCACATGGCAAACGACGACCCACGATAGCAACCTTGAGTGGCAACCATACTACCTCGTTAAGTACATACATCCATTGCCTTGTAGACAGGACCAAAGCTGATGACATCCACGTGCAGCACCGTCATGTCAGGACCTGCGTACGACCCTATACCAGCCCTGGGACCTCCAAAGGGTTCGACTCTCACACTGATATTCATCCATCCACAGAAGATCTCTTACCTCGTGCTAAGCGATGATCCCATCTTCCCCGCGCACACGGAGTTCTACATTGACTCTAGTGACAAGCCGCGTTGGCGGTACATGGGACCACACGCCTCTGTCCTCGCTTGCGTGGACACGACTCTCTGGCGAGATCCGAGTACCGGTTCGAATTGGCAGCCATATCTACCAGAACCTTCCTTCGTCATCGAAGACAGCCATACTCGAGGCGGCTTCCTGTTCATGGTCTACACTCTGTTGTGGTCCAATATCTATGACACCATCAACTATCGACTTGGCGGCGGACTGGCCGCACAAAAGCTGGTTCACGGATGGGAGTCTCTTCCACTAGCGAAAGAGCAGTGGAAAGTCGAAGCCAAGCAATTGTTTGAGACATCGCTTGCGCGTATCCAGATCGATGCTTGGAACATCGCCCAGGGTACTGCAGCTTCTTACCCCGGGCTACAGAGGCTCGAGGTGGAATCGGCGGTATGTGATGGTACTTTCCTGTTCATGAGCCAGGGTTGGCAGAACGTCAATGTCACAGGATCGATTTGGATCGGTGTCCTTGCCGTCATCTTCGTGGTCCTAGCGATGCCACTTTACGATGGCCGCCTTTTTGTACAATGGCTTTGGGTATTTGCCACCAAGACCGTTCCACGTTTCCTTCTAATCACGATTCCTCGGTTTCTCACGAAGAAGATCATGACAGTTTCTAGGAAAATATGTGGATACTGGGAACGTACCACTCAAGCCGTTCGAAGGCTATTCGCATAAAGCGAATCAAGCTGTACTTATCGGGATAGAAGATAGTGCCAAACTGTACGTACGCCCATTACATGTGCCGTCATCTCTCACAAACTCCTGCTTAGGACCGACCGAGTCGACAGGAGCGCTTTGAGAATTTGGCGTATCATGGGTTCCAAAAGCGTATGTGTGTGTGTGTGTGTGTGTTGATCCTCCGCGGAGGATGCTAGTCGTCAGACATGTCTAGACGTACAGAATATCCCCTAGCAGGATAGGTAGCCCCCACTCGGCCTCACGGCCATGTCCGGTTGAGTACACTGTGGTGTAGTAAAGACATATAGAATGAGATATCTGTCGCAGGCCCAGCATAGATGATCTCTATAAAACGTACCGATCCTACCCAGAAGTAGAGTCACAGCCAAACATCTACTCATCTCCTAAGCTAGTCGCTTCATCCAGCGTTCACTAAAAGCAGTCTCGAAGTCAACAGGTTAACACTAAAATTCGGCCACTGACGACAAGAGCATCATACCTTATCTCTACAACGATCACCGCCGCCACTACGTTGTATTGCCCGCCATAATCCTCATCAATCACCCCCCTCCGCACCCCGCCATTCCATCTTGCTCATCCGTCACCGCTATCACTAGCTATATTCTGAGGTCGAGACATGCTATCCATATTACCATCGCCAGCGATAGCAGTAACACAAGGAGACGTGGTATACGGAGGCGACTCATATGTACCATCACAGATTTGATAAGATAAGGGCGCTAAACAGAAACGAGCTTTCCTGATGAAAAGCGTCCATCTTTCTTGCAAGCGTAGACCAACCTATCGAGAATACTATAACAATAGCATTTACCTATCAAGGACGATATCTCAGATTCCACCTCGAGCAAGCTGTTACACAGTAGAATTAAGCCAAGACCTACGAAACTCTATTCTTCGCTCATCCTCTTGGAAGGACTCATAGCTTGTGACAAGATCACCCTCCCTGCCGACCCCTCGTCTAGCATCTTGGGTATCACAATGTCGGAACAGCTTGCCATCCAATATTTTCGGCTCCTCTCTAGGCCGTAACATGCTGGCATAACTATTTGACAGTCAGAGCTTCGGACATACTTCATATCACCTAGCAAACCACATCATCGCTGCACGACTTCGATGATGCGTTCGTGAAATATCTAGAAGACGGACAAATCTCTGGGCGGGCATACCTATCCCAAATCCCGGCAATGCACTCGTCTCAACGGTCTCTACCGAGATCCAGCCGAGACGAGTGCCAAACTCGCCAGAATATGGGATACTGACGTTGCTGTGTACTATACGACTTTTTCCAGCTTGGCGACCTACATCGGTGCTGGATAAATACAGTTTAGCAAGAGCCTGCAGCCTCAAGAGATCTTATGTGGTGAACTAGTATTGGATCTAATGTACAGAGGTGGTGTATTGGAAAACCTCAATCTGGCTTCGTCGCAACTGCTGCTTCCTCTCGATTCCCCCTTTCCACATCAATACTACTTCCCAAGATCCCGATATGTGCAAACTCCGATGACTGGCTCGGTCTGGACCGCTCCTGCCGTACGTTCGAAAGTGGGGCCGGTGGTTCCGTCTCTGTGGTCGACGTCGGCCAAGTGGCCAGCGCATGGCCCACGACGGCTTGCGGATGTCTTACAGGATCTGGTTCTCTCGAGGATTGCGAGGAAAATTTAGCTTGAAATTGGGTATTATCCGGTTGAAGAGGGGCTTATATGTCGGAAGGCAGACGCTGACGACGCCCATACCCATTTCGATGGCAGTCCAGATCTGGGCCGGGATGTCTTTCCCTGTTGCCGTTATGAGGACGGCGGAAATACAAATTTGACAGGCAGGGACTCACAACTAGAATCAATCCGACTCAGATGCTGGATGATAGTAGCGCGGTAGATGCTAGCAAAGCATACACTATGATATTCAGCAAAACTCTCGAATCAGTTTGGAGATGCAAACTTGCAGGCCACCAAGTGCGAACATCGCCATCAGCTTCAATTTTAGCTCGAGCGGCTGTTTGAGGCCCCATAGTAAAGGCATGGGGAGTATGAGGATGATGAAGTCCGTCAGAACATTGCAGATGGCGAAGATGATGACCGATACCTCGATAGGGAAACAATGGCGCTTGACTGTAGGATCCCACTGAGCGTTGGTAGGAACGCACTGGATCAGAGCGCCGAGACCCTGGACCGAGCTGTACAGGAAGATGAAAATGGCAACAACCCAGAGAACGATGGTGAGACGACGGCTGACGTAGAACACTCTGTGGTAAAGATAAAGCATGGAGGCTTTGATACAGAAGGTGGGCCCCTGGTATATCACTTCAACAGCAAGAAGAGTCTATCACGTCTCAGTTCTCTATTATGTAAGGCGAACGGAATACGTACCCGCGTGAAACCCTTGTCGCTAGTCGTGGTGACCGTCGTTACGACACTATGCCTTCCGGCACCATATCGAATACCTGGAAAACCACATTAAATATAAGACTAGACGGGGAATACAGGGGATAATGGCATACCGATCAATTGGCATGCAATCACAGCAGCTGAAAGGATCTATTCACCGATAGCGTTCCGTCAGCAAAAGGAGCTTGCCAAGTCATATCCGGGAGGTTTAAAGTAAGTCAAACGATATGCTTACAAGTCCAGCAACACTGAACCAGTCGTCATATTGATACTTGATCTTGCTCACCCACCGACAAAGGAACCTCGTCGCAACGGCCAGAATGGCCAGACCGAGGAACAGGATGTTGGACGCCAGTAGCGACCTCACCTGGCTGTCGTCATAATGTGCTCGCTCGTACTGTAGCTCTGCTGTTGTCGGCACTGTCGCCATGTAGACGAGTTCCGGAAACCACAGCGTGTTTCAAATTAAAAGGAGTCCCTGACGAAGGGGCGTCGTACTGCTATCGATGCATCCCAAGCTGGCCCCTTCTCAACACTAAGACTTCCAATCAGACAGAATCTCGAAACGAAACGAAACGACGATTTTGCATGCAACATTCTACAAGAAACGAAAGAATAATCGATCTTCGGCAGAGGCTGAGGAGCTCTGGTCTTAGTTCGAGGTCCGAGGGCCCTGATCCTGACATCGCGTGGGTTTTACGAAATCCTGCCAGTCATAGTGCAATGACATCTCGCGGAACTCCATATCATTGGTTGCATTGTCCGAATTGTAGGTTCGGGAGGCGGGACCTTGTGGATACTACATCAGCGGCATCTGTGCCACCAAAGTCAAGGAGATATGGTGATAGAGGCGGCTGGTCGGTCTCGGTCTCGGCTTTTAGACCTTTCGATACGTTCTTGTGTTCCACGCAATGGTGTTATGATGGCCTTGCCAAAGATGGGGATAGACGAGCGTAGATTTGTTGCATGTTGGCATCTTGAGAAGGATTCATAATAGAGGACAGTGCGAGGTGGATGGACACTCTAATTGGAGCGCTAGTAATTTTCAGCAAACACTAAGGTCCAGACTAGTCTCAATATATGCTAGTGCAAGATTCGTGCCAAGAATGCTACGATGAGCGGAAAAAATCATCCAATCACAGAGACGCTAGCTGGGTTCCCCTCACATAGGGCCAAGGCTAATGTCATTTAGGCTAGATCATGTGTATCCAAGCCCAGACTGGCTAGTCCACTCAGCCATCAGGCCCTAGTAAGTTAGCGGCTCACAGACCTGACTTCGTGAGACCGAATAAGGAAGGAAGGCACACTGCACGAACATCCCATTCGGCGCCGACACATAACGTGGTCGCTGGACGATAGATATTTATCAATGGATATGGAAGCAGTAGTCCGTACACAACATCATGCGGTATACCGTCACATTGATGGCGGAAAACGCATCGACCAAGCCCAAACACCATGTCCTAACGAATTCGATATCTCAAAGTCATGGATTGAGACTGCGTGGACCGATACATGACTGTCACAAAACTCGCTCCAGAACCTGACAGTCACGCTCGACTGTCAATATGTGAAGCAGATGGTATTGTTATGACGAACATGTTCCCATACACCATAGTACGTGTGGGCATCGCTGATTAGCTCTACATCTGGTCACCAAATAGCGCTCACCAACTCTTCCTACACCAATACATCCTCCAATCGCAACAAGCTGGAACGTGTATCATCCAGGCCCTCGTACCATCAATACCTTACCGAAGGCACCCGCCACCCTCGTGCATTCCGACCTAAAGCTACGTCTCAACCTTCTATATCTCACAAACTCCTACCGCTCCCCAACCACCTATCCTAAGCTTAAGATCCTACACAGACGCTACGAACATGGGAGAATATCCGCTACCAACGAGTCCATTGACGTCTCCTATGCCGATCAAACCGTTATTCCAGAAAGACAGCGGCTCATGATACGCCGATATCTTGTGTGCAGGGTCTCAACGCAGCCGGTCCGCGATGGTGCGAATGCCGTTTGACGAGGCTTTCTCACTGTCTATTGTTGGCATCTGAAACGCAAGCATCGATCTGATGGTATTGATCGGTAAAGGTTGAGTACGACCTGATTTCAAACAGGGCTAAGGTGGTGCCTAATTTCTACTACTTAACGACTTACGCACAAGCTGTCGCATATGCTCTCTAGTCCGGTTCGAGCAAGACTTGAGCCCGTCGCTTGTAGAACGAATGTTCAGTAATTGTGTTGAGGAATTCACGATACTGACCAGACCAGCCCGTGCTCCCCAACCTTTGGAAGTTCCAGTCTGGGTAATACTATCGCGTATAGCAGCATACTACGGTGGCCTTCGAGGAATGAATGGCCGATTCGATCTCAAACCACTTCCAGAAGACCCTTCCCAACCGCATATTGCGCGTCCAAGCCGCGAGTATTCGTCTTCACAAGTATCTGGAAATTCATCCTGACCCCCAAACCTGTTGCCTCAGCCCCATCATATTTCTGTAAAAATCTTTCAATCCCATCAAGCGCACTTTTCCAAGATCCCCACGACAGGCGCGGGCCCCCCGCTTCCGCAACGGGCTTAACCTTAAGATTCACACCTTCGTAGTCCCAGTTGTAAACCTGATGCTGTAAGGGTTCGTCTGGTGGGTGCCGGTAACATTCTGTGGCGGCGGAAGCGATAGCGTTCTGGATCCATCTCTCGTCACGCCTTTGGGTGAGATACCCGCCGAAGACAAGGATGATGGGGGAGTTGGGTATTTGGTAAGCCAAAGGGTCCGGTGGTGGATAAGGAGGAAGGGGGGCAGCGCTAGAGCGTCGGTCAGCGGAATGGGTCAGTCATGTAGGGCGCGGCCTTACCCGAGGTTGACGCCGGAAATGTTGAGAGGGAGTGTGAGATGAGAAGAGTTGACTGGGAGCGTAAGCGCGGTACCAGTGGCAGAGGACGACGAGAGTTGAAGAGGTGGAGCGGCGAGAATGCTGGTAGTTAGGCACAGGAGAGCTGCGATGCAGAACAAAGATCGAGTGGCCATTCTGGTAGGTGTGTTCGAGGAAGAAAATTGTCACGACGGAGACTTACCCAGTTCCAATCGCTAGCTGTTAACATTGCTGTAGCTGCAATTTGCACGCTCTTCCGCCGGTCTAGGCGACGTTCGTTGCGCTGACAGCCCAACGTTGTGTGAAGACGCAGTGCGGCACTTCTGCCGCATCGCTCCGACTGTCCTTCCTATAGATAGATCAGAAAACATCGGAAGCGCTCCGGCACAGGAAGCGAATACGCGTTGTAGAGGCGAAAGTCTAACGTGGTCGCGGAACTTCGTAGACGGTCGACGATATACGACTTTGCTTTCGCGGAAAAACAAAAAGGAAGGGTTAATAAGTGATCAAAACTTGCGTTATGAGACGAGTGGAAGCTCCTCCTCCAGACAAGACTGCTTGCTCAAACTTACGTCATAGCAATCGCGCTCGACTCCATCGACGAAGTCATAACTTTCAGGAGTACTATCTAATATCCAGATATCTATAAATCTAACTCGTACGGTCCTCAGGTTTGGTCTCACAGGTGCTCTGCATGGGAGACTGCATGCACTGTCCTCTCTTCCCAATGTCTGTTTGCATCCCATATGTGATCTCGCCATTTAGTATACAGAGTTATTCATTCATCTTATATTTCAAGTTCTCTCTCAACTATCTCATCTGAACCTGAACAAAAATTCCCAAAAAAGTTGGAGGGAAAGGAAAGAAAGAGAAAAAGAAGAGACTGTACAAGATAAGAAAGATTAAAGACTTTTGACGCGTCAAGTGTTATCGTGAATTATAGCTCCGTCTCGCTATAGAAGTTGAAGTCGACTCGAAGTTTAATAGAAATAACGATGTTGGAAAGATTATAAAGAGAGTTTGGATAAGTACGAAGTTCATACTATTGAAAATAAAGCATTCACGAGTTGTAACAGCAGTCAAAACGCGTGCAAGGCGTGGCAGGTGGCAGGCTAGCCGATTACATAAGGCACGCTTTACCGGATATAGTAAGGTATCTAATTCACTTGGCACACAGACATACGCGCCCTACCCAAGCGCCCAACCATCCCACCACCTGTTTCATCTCTCCATACCCAAACTCCTCCAACTCGTCCCACCCTATCATTTCATTCCCACCACTACTCCTTTACCTCCCTCATACACCTCACAAATCGCTTTCATACGCTCATGTACTCCAGACCTCAATGTTATGTTTCATAAGACGTGGTAAAATAACCAGATCTGTTGTTATCGTTATTGATACGTCCATCGCCCCCCCCTTCTTATTCGAACGTCGCAGATTTCGGAGGGTTGGGGTTGGTTGTGTGGTTATGATGTAGCTTACTGATGTGGTGGTGCAGTCGTGCCGCAGAGCTGTTAGGGTTGTCCTCGCCATTGCTTCAACGCGACAATGTAAGATACGTACTGATACAGTGGCAAAGTTCGTGTCTGTCGCAGACTTGTAAAGCTCTTGTTTCCACCTTACATTGTCGCGACAGTAGTGAATTTATTGGTGTGGAGATCCTTTCGCGTCGCAGACCCGTTAGAACTAGCTGTGTTCCTTGGCCACATTATTGCGGACCTCCTGATCCTCTATTTGTAAAGTACTTTAAGAGCTCGCCGACTGTTCTTATTCTACTCTCTCACCTTTCTAATAGAATACCCGCTCTTCGTTGATCTGCAATAATACAACAATCGAGTCTGGTACTCGATCTCCATCATCTTCACTTCTGTTACTCGCTCGCTCCAAGCCCTCGTCTCAGCTGTACCCAGACACGACTTCGAGTCCGGCACTCAACCCTCGCCACAGACACAAACCCCACTCAATCCTCATCCGCATAAAACCAACACAGCCACCCACCACAAACCACCCACAAAAACAGCTCCCACCCCATCCAAGCATCACCAACCCCACCAACCCAACAATGCACCTCCACCTCCCCCCCACCCTCACCCTCCTTCTCCTCCTCACCCTCGCCCCCCACACCCTCTCAGGCCCAGTCCCAGGCACCTCCTCGCCCTCGCTCCTCCTCCCCCGCAAAGATTACGATTGTGCGAAAGTCTCGTGGTGGGATCTGCACATGACGTGTGCTGGATGTGTTTGTACGGCGAAGGGGTGGTGTTGGCAATCTTGGTGTTAGAGAGGATGGGAGGGGGGGGAGGGGAAAGGGTTGTGGGTGGGGATATGCAGTATGCATTGATGTGGTGGGATGATGGCTAGTGTCGTGGCTTCTTCGGACTGAGCTCGTGAAAATGGTATGAGTGCCAAGCACAGATTTTTGGTAGCTAAGCGGCATGTAATATCCTGTACTGGAATCAAGAGTATTGCGATTGTGAACGTGGGTTGCACAAGATTCCTGCTTTGATTTCCATAATACCTGGCTATCCAGTCTGCAATACGACAAATGGTGTCCACTCCCTACAATTCAGACATCAATCCCATCAACCGTAACCCCACGATTCCACGAATACTGCAACACCCTCGCCACCTCCTGCGCCGACTCATGCGACACCATCGCCGCCACAAGATACAAGCTAGCATCCAACCCGCTCGTCACCCCTCCACTCGTGATGACCCTCAACCCGCCCAACCTCAGCCCCGCCCTCCTCGCATTCGACTCCCTCCGCTTCACACTCTCCTTCCACGCATTACTACCCTTCCTCGCCACCGACTTCCTCCTCCCATCCGGCCTCTTACTCAAAATGAACGGATTCTCCGCCTCGTTATCGCCCAACTCAAACCTCGCATTATTAACGACGTAATTCTCCTCCATAACATCCGTCTGCAGTAGCTCCCCCCGTCTCGCCGCCTCCTGGCACAGAATCTCCATCTTGGTGTAGAAATCCGGATGCGTGGTCGCGGCCAGACCCTGCAGGATGCCCGCTTGGGCGAGGATCATGGAGCCCGTGCCGACGGACATAAGGGTGCGTTCTTTGGAGGGGTCGGCGGCTTGGAGTTTGGCGAAGGCTTGGATGAGGGGGAGGGGTTCGGAGGAGGAGGCGAGGACGGCGGCGATGCCGGCGGCGCCGCCGGGGATGATGAGGACGTCGTAGTATTTTAGGTCGGCGTGGGCGGTTTTGAAGTCGATGTCGGCTCTGATGGTGAGGCCGGAGGAGGAGGTGACGCTTTGGGAGGGGGCGGCGATGGTGGTTTCGAAGGCTTTGGAGTCTGGTTTTCTCGTTCATCAGTTCATGCTGTGGTATTGGTGTGCTAGAAGGATGGGTGCACTACCGGGATCATTGATCTTGTGGCGAGCGTTGCTGAGGACCTCAAGGGGACCACAGAGCTCTTGGGCTCCGAAGGAAGGATGCAAAGCGAAGAGGACCTGGATCACCTCGATCGGGCCCTCTCCGCTCTCTGCAATTGCACTCATCGCGTTCTATGTGGTTTTGTATAGGGTCTGTGTGATGCTGCGGCTTGGTGATGTTGTTATAGGAGCTCGAGGGCATTCAAGCTGAGGATCCCCGCAGTGGGGACCCCACATTTGCCAAGCTTTGCCAAGACAGCGATTGATGAGGAGGAAATTACTTGGCGTCCCCGTCATGGTTATATAATAAGGCCTTAGCTAGTAGTATTACCTATTATATTTATTTAGATTATTCGTAGTAGTATATATATATAGATTTAGAGTCTTATTAATATTAATTATTATTATTTCTAGGTATATAAGTTTACTTTTAAAATAGTATATCTAGTATTAATTAATTAATCCCCTTTTCTAATAATTATAATATAATTAGTAAGTTATAATCTTTTAAGTACTTAAAGTAAGTCTTCTTTCCTCTAAGAAGGTTATATTATTATAGAAGTTTCTACCTATTTAATATATTAATAATAGTTATATTTTATATCTCTTTTATTTATATACTTTATATAAATATATTAGTATTATTCTTATAAGTTAAAAGAACTATTTATATACTTAAGTTAAATTATCTATACTAATAATATAGAGAAAAATTATTATTATTTATACTATTTTATTATATAGAAAAACTATTCTTAAACTCTAAAAAGGGGCGATCTACTAGTTATTTAAAATTAAGAAAGACTTAGGGATACCTTAAATACCTATAAATTAGGGAGTTATTACTACTATTAAATTATAAGAAGTTATTATCTAGATATTAAATTAATTATTATATAAATTATTCCTATTATTAGCTAATTACTATCTACTTTTCTTAGTACTTAGTAGCGTAGATATATATAGCGGAACCCCTCTTCTTAGCTTAATTTACCTCTATTAGAGAAGTATTTAGAGATAATACTCTATTAACGGTAACTACTAAGGGATTATATAGTTAAATATATCCCTATATTATTTTATATACTTATTATAAGTTTAGAAAAATAGTTTTAATATTAATAGTAAAGTCTATTAATTAGTTTTTAAAGTACTTAGAAAGCGCTTTCTCTAGCTAGAGAAATAAAAAGTTATAACTCTTAAAGAGTTATTAGAATTTTAAATAGCTAGCCTAATATTATTATTATTAGGGTTAGAGGTAGTAATACTTATATTAGCTAATATAATAATACTATTAAGAATAAAGATACTATTTAATAGTATAAGTAGTATAATTAAGTAGTTCTATATATTAAAAGAGGAGCTCCCTAGAGACCTTAATATCCTTATATAACTTAAGAGGTTTAATATAAGGCTTTAAGGAAGGGCTATTAACTAGTTAGCTTATATATTAAAGGTAGCTAAGATCCTTAGTAAGGAAGGAATTAATTATAGAAATAAAGAAGATAAAGAGATAGTTATTACCTTACTTAAAGAAGAATTTCCTAGAGAGGCTTAAAATATTAAGTTTAATATTAATATAATAGACTAAATTAAGGCGCTTTATTAGACTTATAATAAGAGCCTAGAGGCTTATTTTAAGTATACGGAATAACTCTTAAAGATAATAGGAGGTAGAGATTAAGTAGAAGAGATAGCCTCTAATATATTAAGTATACTAGAAAAGTATTAACTTATTAATATAATTTATAAATAGATCTCCGGCCTTATAAACTAGGATTTATAACTTAAAATATTAGAATATAAGTTAGAAATAAATATATTATTATATAGAGTATTTAAGAAAGCTTAGGTATATATAAAAATCCTATTTATACTTAAGGATTTTATAGAAAAGAACTATTAATAGTATAAGCTAGAGAAATTTAGAGTATTCTATATAATAGTAGTAGTAAATAATAGTAATATAATTTAAGTATTTATATTTATAATAACTAGGCCTTAATATTAGGACTAAAATAGAATTTTATAAGATATAATACTTTACTCCTAGAATAATAACCGCTTAAGCTAATTAATAGTAAACTTAAATATATACTTTAAATAAGATAAAGGTAATTATAATATAGCTAGAGTTCCTTTTAAAGTATATAATAACTTATAGCTAATAGTAGCCCCCTTAAAGTAGATAGTAGCGCCGCTAGTAGTAGGTACTAAAAATAGCCTTAGGCTAAATTCTTAATTTAATCCCTAGTTATTATTAGGGTAGTAACCCCTATAAAATTATAAGACTAGGAATAGATATAGCTTATAAGATTTATATAGAAACCCTAGATAATAGGATAGAAATTAAAGGCCGCTTATAAGGCTAAGAAATAATTTTCCGCGAGGTAGTAGGCTAATATAAATAAGGGATATCTACCTAGAGTTTATTCCTAATAAATTATATAATTAAAAGATATTAGTAAACCTATAAATAAATAGCTTAAAGTTATAAGAACCTTAGAAATATAATAGTAAAAAGTTATACCTAAAATATAATAAACTTAGATATACTAGTCTAGAGTATATAAATCCCCCTCTATTAAGGGAGGAATAATATTAGATTAGAAGGGAATTAGAAGACTATTAAGTAAAGTAAAAGGCTTATAAGGAAATAAAGGAGGTATAAGCTAATCTATTCTATCTCCCTACTTAGTATCTTATATAGTAAAATATATAATAAAGCTATAATATTAATAATAGGTCTTATTAGGAAGTTATAAGGTAGATATTATTATTATAAAATAATATAATTTTATACCTTATCTTATTAGGAAAAGTACTAGAAGTTCTAGACTTAAAGATTAAAGAATTAGAAGAAGAGGGGAATTCTTAGATATCCTATTATAATTTAGTATTTAAAGATATTAAGTTAATAGGTTACTTAGTAAATTTAAATATCCTAATACTTAAGTAGTTTAATAATAATACTCTTAGAGTATATAATACTTAATTAGGTGTAAAGAGAAGGAAGAATAATAAGCCTAAAGAGGAAGGGTTACCGCTACTAGTAATTAAGGGGAAAACTTAGAGAAAGAGAACTCCTATTAAAAAGATAGGAGTTAAGAAAGAATTATTAATAGTTTATAAGTTAATTAGAAAACCTTAATTAGATATTAATTAAATATTAGTAAATATAATAATATTATCATTAATAATTTATATATTATAAATCTTACTATTCTTTAAAAAAGAGTTATAGAGACTTAGTTAGGCCCTTAAGAAAAAGGGGAAAAAGAAAATATTTAAAGACCTAGATATTAATATTAGGGTAATAAAAATATTTATAGTATAGTATATTAATAAAAAGAGTAGGTTTATACTCCTAGGGAATAAAAGCGTAGGTTTATACTATATACTATTAAAGACTTTATAATAATAGTTTTATAAGATTATATATAAGGAGGTAATTATATAGGTTATAGATATAATTATTTAAAAGATAGGTAGAAAAAGAATACTTATTCTTATATAATATATTAAGGTAGATTAAGGATTTAATATAGTTATTATAAACCTATTATTAGTATTAGTTATAGATTTACTTATCTATTCTATCTTAGAGTTTAGAAGTAAAAGGGTTATTATATTAATAGTAAATAATAAAGATAGTAAACTTAGATATTAGATACTTTTCTAGCTTAGTATAACTAGAATTAAGAGGGAGTAATAGGTATTCATCTCCTTTATAAATAATCCTAGTATTACTATCCTACTTAGGCTCCCTTAGCTCTAGTTAGTAGATATTAAGATAGGTATTATAAAGGGTAAGTTAGATCTAGGTAATATAAAGAAGTATAAGATAGTAAAAAGGATTTATCTTATTAAAATTAAGACTATCCTAATAGTAATAGAAATTACCCTAGAAAAGTATTAGCCTTTAAAGCTAATATTTAAAGATATTATTAAAGGTAATAAGATTATTAATTTATATACTTCTAATAATAACTTAGAGAGTCTCTTAAAGGAGTCTAATAATAAGAGTAGTAATAAAGATTTTAAATTAGAATCTAATAATAGAGTTAAAAAGTCGGGAAACTAGAGTATCTCTAGAATAATATTAAAACCTTAAGGAATAAGGAATAAAGTAGATCTACTTATACCTCCCCTTAGATATTAAAGCCTTAAGAGGAATACTTTAATAATTATATAAATAAAGGTAGAGTATATAATAGCTTTTAAGTCTATTATATAAATATTAAAATATAGATAATATTTTAAGAAATACTAAAATATAGATATATCTCCTAGGATATAGAGTATATATATTTACTCTATTAGGATAAGGATAAATATATAAAGAGGTATAGAGTTACCCTTATAACTTATAATAATATAGTTTTATATACTAATAAGGGGAATTTAAGGTTCCTTATAATTTAATAAGTAATCTATTAACTTATTAATTATTTAGAAAGTTTTAAATTACTCTTTAAATAGGCGAGAAATAAAGGAATTATATTTAGGGAAGTAATCCCTAGTAATAACGCTAAGCTATAATTATTATAGCTAATTTAGATATATAGGGATATTAGAGCTAAGGAGGTTAAGGAGATCCTAGTAACTAATCTAATAGTATATAGAATTATACCCCGTAATAGATTAAAGTTATATAAGGCTCTCTAAAAATATTTTATAAATAATAAAGAATAGTAGCTATAAAAGATAGTAGAGTAAGGTATAAAAGTAGGTTATTATAAGAGGTATATAATAGTAAATAAAAGGGTATCTTAATAGAATACTAAAGCTATCCTAGTTAATAAAGAGGGAAAGGTTAAACTACGCCTAACATTTGATTATTATTTTATATATAAAGATCCGGCGGGATTTTATATAGAACTAGTAGTAAAAGTTTATAATTTACTAGGACTACTTATATATACTATATTCTTTTAAGTAGATATTAAGTATAAATACTAGGTAATATTTATATACCTAGAAGATAGATATTTTCTAGCATTTAATATCCTAGGGATTAGCTAGTTATAACTAATAAGGATACCTTAGGGGATAAAAACTTTATTATTTATATTTATAAAATTAATAAATATTACCCTTAAGCTTATCCTATTACCTAGTTTAAAGCTATTACTATTATAAAGTAATAGGCTATATAAGTAACTAGAGGTAGTATTTTATATTAATAATATCTTTAATACCTATAACTTATAAGAGAGATAATTTAGGTTTCTCTAGGATTACTTCTTTCTAAGGATATTATAGTCTTAATTAAAGCTCTTATTTTCTAAGCTTCTATTAGGAATAATTAAGGTTAAGGCCTTAGGTAAGATATATAAGATTAGTAGACGTATATAAATTAAGCTAGTAACTATTAAGAAGATAAAGAACTAGCTAAGACCTTAGGAGGTTAATAAAGTTCGCGGATTTCTAAGGATATATTAGTCTACTAGGAAATAGACTAAGGGATATACTAAGATAATAAGGCCCCTTTTAAGGCTAATAGGTAATATTAAATAGATATAAAAGGAGTTAGAAGAGCTCTTATTTTAACTAATAAGGAAATTATATACTATTACTAAAGTATTATTCTTATAAGATCTAATATTTAAGATTTATATATTTAATAATATATTAGGTTTTAATAGAGGTTACTATATAAGGTAATTATAGAATAATAAATAGAAGCTAATAGTATATAATTTATTTACCTTTAATAAATTAGAAAGGAACTATAATATATACTAAAGAGAGCTAAGAGCTATTATCTACTTTAAATAAAAATTCTCTTATATAATAAGGGCTAATAAACCCTTAATAATTTAGATAGATTATAAACTATTAGTAGGCTTTATAAATACTAAGTTTTATAAGGATATCTTTACTAGGTAGGTTATAAAGCTTAGATAGCTATATATATAACTTAATTATATTTAAGGGAAGGAAAATATAGTTACTAATAGCCTTTCTTAAGTAATTTTTATTAATATAAACTATAAGATAGATAATCTTATAAGAAATTTATTAAAGGAAGTAGAGAAATATTAAGATAATAAGGTATAATTCTAAAAATCTAGAAAGGGCGGCTATACTTATATACTAAAGTAACTTAATAAAGAGGATTATATAAAGAGAATTTAGAAGTAAGGAGAGGAGGTAGTTATTTAGACTATTAGGTAGATAATAATTACTATTATTAATATAAAGGTAGGGCTATCTATCCCTATAATACTAGTTATAGTTAATAGGGAAATATTAGACGCTCTACCTTAAGGATTTATTATTTTATTTTTAAAGGACTATCCTAAATTATATAAGGTAGATTATAAGAATAATAACTAGTATATAAATATATATTACTTTTATACTTAATAGGAGAAACTAAAAAATCTAAATAAGTAAGAGATAAGTACCTTTAAAAAGAAGGCTTTCTAATTTATATTTAATAGTTATATAAATTAACTAGTATATAAGTTTAAAGATTAAAGAACTACGTATATTATAAAGGGAGAGGTAAGTACCCTATTATAAGATATTTATAATAAGAGTAGATATTTCTTTATAAAAATTATTATAAATAAAATCTATAATATTATCTATTAGCCTAGTATAGTAAAGGACGTTATATAATATATTAAAGGGTATCTACTATATATAAAATAGGTAAATATAACTAGAATAGTACTACTATTATTATTCTAGATTATAGAGCTATTCTAGCTATTAAGAATAGATTATATTAGACTATTTATTACCCTAGAGGGTAAATAAAAATATATCTTAAATATTATAGATTACTTCTTATAAGTAATATTTCTAGAGGTAATAGATTTTACTAATATAGTTACTATTATAAGAGTAATTACTAGATATCTTATAAGGATACTAATTTCTAATACTATTTATTTTAATAATAGGACTTACTTCCTTAATAAGGAAATATCTAGATTCCTTAGGTCCTAAGAAATTATTATACTAGAAGCTCTAAGTAAAGTAAAATACTTAGTTAATATAATAGAAAAGTCTAATAATATCTTAATAAAGTATTTTAAGAAAAGGAGAGTATATATTCCTAGAAAACCTTAGGATATATCTATTTAAATAGTAGTAATTAATATTAATTTAAGAACTATTAGCTACCTAAGCTATTTACCCCTTAAGATTCTATATAAAATCTAAGTAATAGGAGTATTTAAATAAGGTATATAAATTAGTAAGTACCCTAAAAAGTTAGTAATACCTAATCCTAAGGAAATACTACCTATTATTTAAGAGTTTATAATAAAGAGGTTAAATATTAGAGAATTAGTTCTCTATTAATCTATTTATATAAAGGACCTAATAAAAATAAGATATAATAAAGGGATAACTCCTACTAAGTTATTATAATATAACTAATAGGTTATAAAAAATAATACTTAAATTAATAGATTAAAATTATCCCTAAGATAGATAGGGCTATTTATAATAGTAGGCTATATTAATAAGTAGAGAACTTTATATAAATTAATCTTAAAGAATAGGAAGGTTATAACTTATATATATTATAATAATTATCTAAAGCTTTATAAGCTATATTAAGGATATTTAAGATAGCTAAGGGAAAAACCCCTAATTATTCCCTTTATAATTTAACCTTTAAATATAAAAAGGTAGAGAAAGATACGCGTCTAATAATTATAATTAATCTTATTAATAAGGGGTTAAATAATTACTTACTTATAAATATAAGGGAGAGTATATAAGTAAGCCTATTATATTAGGGCTATTTAATATATAATAAATATATAAGTAATTAAAAACCTAATTATTAAAAATTTATAAAACTTCCCTTATAAGTAAAATTATTAGGAAATTAAGATAAGAAGGTCCCTAGAGGGGAATAGTTAATTTTATTAACTTATAAATATAATAAAAGAAAAAAAAGAAATATATAAAGCTTTTAAAGGAGTAAGATAGCTATTAATATTAACCTTAAGGCCCTTAATCTATCTCTAACCTATTAAGCCTAAGAATAATTAACTAAAAATTTATAAGAAGATAACTAATATACTTACTAGGTATTAGGATTAGGAGGAGAGGGGGAGCGTAGGCTAGGTAGTATATATACTAGCTAGTTAACTATTACCTACCTAGAAGGGGGGTAAGGAGGAGGTAGAGTAGGTAGTAAGGGTAGAGGAGGTAGAGAAGAAGGGGGAGGAGGGATATCCTCCCCTTCCTAGTCTTTTACCTAGGAAGGGAAGGACTCTAGGGGGTCCTCTACCTTAAATAAAGAAGGAGGAGGTAAAGATATAAAAGGGGGGCCTAATATAAGAGGTAGAGAATTTATAATTAAATATTTAACCCTAGTAAAGTAAGGAGGAGGAGGAGGAGAATAATAATAGGAGTAAAGAGCTCTACTTATAAGGTAAGAATAGATAATATTATTTAGAAGAGTTGCCCCCGTTTAATAAATATAGGTATAAGTACTCTCCCTCCTATTAAAGGGGGGATTTAAGATATTATAAGGGGGGGAAGGGGTTATAAGGCGGGCTAGGGGGTTAAATAAGTACTTTATAAGCTTATACTATTATAAGTAATTCCTATAACTATTATTATAAGAATTAATTATATAATTAATATAAGCCCTAATATAACCCCCTACTACTACCTCTATATATTAGGTATATAACGGAGCCTTCCTCCTATTAGCTAGCTAATAAAAGAATTTAATAAAAGTAATAAAAATAATAGGAAAATATATATTTAAGTAACCTAGCCTAACTCCTCTTAAAAATATAACCTATTTATAAGCCTAGGAGGGAGGTAATAGTTTATATTTAATTAAATATATATACTTAAATAGCTAGTAAGCTAGCTAGGGTACTTATATATTATATAATTAAAGAACTACTTATTATTAACTATTATTAATTAATAGTAGAGAAAATTCCTTAGAGTTAAATAAGGGGAAGAGAAACTTCTTTAAAGGATATAAAAAGGATTACTTATAAAATTAATATTAATATAAATTATATAATTTATTATATTAATTATAAGAGTATTAATAGTATATAAGTATATATAAGATAAGGGGATACCTACTATCTCTAAATAATATAATAGTAGTTAAGGAAAGAAGAAAGAAAAGAGGAAAGAAAGTAGGAATCTCTAGGGTTATACTTACTAAGTAGAGTTTAACTCCTAGTATTACTATTAAAGTAATAAATATAAATATAAAAAATAGTAGGAAATTAATTAATAATATCCTAATAGAAGGCCTTAAGGCTTATAAGGCTATACTAGTTATAAGGAATTATATAAAGTTATAATAACTATAATCTCTACCGCGATTAATTAATAATTATAAAATATAATATCTTAATAATATTTTAGTAATATAATAGAAGGACCTTATAAATATATCCCTTTAATAATAAGATAAAAGTCTTAGTCTTTAAAAAATATAAAAGTAAATTAATTTTAGTAATATATTTATCCTAGGATTTTATTAGCTACTTTAAAGACCTTATATAAGGTAAATTAAAGTAAGACTTAATAAGAATATAAAATAAAGAGGACTTTAAAGGAGTCTAATAAAAAGGGTATAAATACCCTTATAAAGTATAGAAAGTTATATTAAAATAGTTATAATAATATTAATAGGTATTCTTAATAAATAGTAGAGAAGATCTATTAAGGATATAAAGAAAGAGGTAGAGAAAGCTTGAATAAGCTAAAGTTATAAAAGGCTAAGAAGGTTAAAGTATAATTATACTACCTAACTTACTATCCTAATAAGTAATTAGGCTAGTATAACTAGTATATAAAGTATACCTAATAGTCTAAATAGGCTAAGATAAGAATATAATTAAATAGTAAAGTCCTCTAAGTAATCTTAGATAAATAATATTAAGAATCCTTAAGTATAAGTAATTAAGGGAGATATATTAAAGAAGGGATATTAATTTAAGAGCTAATAAATAGTATAAAATAATTAAATATTTAATAGAGTAGATATATATCTATTAAAAGTATTTTATAAGAGTAGCTAAGTTATTACTCCCTATTTATTATAACTTTAAAGGGTCTAGTTAGTAAGAATTAATATATATTAACTTAATATTTAATAGAGTAGATATATATTTATAATAAAATAGCTAAAAGTAGGCTATTAAACTAGGAGCTTAAGAAAAGGATTAAGCGTATAAATTAATATAGCTAGAATAATATCTAAAGAAGTACTTTTCTTACTAGGTCTTATTTAAGGGTCTTTTTAAGTTAATAGATATCTTAGTATATTATTAAGTTAATAAATTTTATTAGAAGTTAATTTTATTATAATATATTACTAAGATATCCCTATTATATAACTTTTATAAGAGGCTATTAATAATAGGATATTTAGTCCTACTACTTAAAGTAGTAATTAAGAAGTCCTTCTTAATATATAATTATAAATAGTAAGATAGGGATAGTATATTACTTTATAAGGGCGCTACGTATATATTCTCTAGAGTTAATAAAGAGGAAATTACTTAGTATTCCTATTATAATTATATAATAAAGCCTTAGCTAGTAGTATTACCTATTATATTTATTTAGATTATTTATAATAGTATATATATATAGATTTAGAGTCTTATTAATATTAATTATTATTATTTCTAGGTGTACGAGTTTACTTTCAGAACGGTGTATCTAGTATTAGTTGACTGATCCCCTTTTCTGCGATCGTTGATCTGATCACGTGGGATGAAGCGGAAAGCTTGGCACATATGTTGATACAAAACATTGCCATGCGAAACATGTGCGAAGAAGTAAACTACAAGCGGGGAAGGATCCGTGGACATGACTATTGCTTCATATGCGCAGACCAAGCGTACCCAATCGGTACCCCAACGAGTTGCTATTACCTGCGCTCTCTATTCCTATCATAGTCAAAACCTTCCTTGCCGAACCCAGGGCCTATTCCTCGACTAGTCGGCATTTCCTTCATGAATATGACAGATCAATTCAGAGTGGAGTATGGAGACATTTCACACATCACGAAAGCCAAGTCATACCACTAAACCCAGCGTCGACTCATGAACGCCCTACTATATAACCATTTCTGCAAGATCGTGCTGCAATACCGCATTAAGAGAGCTTCATTCATCATTGCAGCTCTATCCCACCTCTATATCCAACAAGTCCCCATCCAGCTCAGAACCCCACCAACAAACCCAACCCCTACCCCCCATCCCCCCCAAAAATCTCATCCCCCCTCGCCACAAAAACATAAACAGCCACAAAACCCGCCGAAAAACAACTCAACGCCACACCCCCTACCCACGCCGCCTTCCCCATCCCCGCAATCAGCGCATCATCCGCGAACAAAATGACCCAGCCAGCGTCGCGGCCAAGGCTAGGAATACACGCCGCGCACCAGCAATTGTCGTACAGTCGCGTAAACGGCAGCGTCGACGTGACGACCATGAAAGCGGCGTTTGCGGCTGCGAGGCTTTTGCCGACGAGGCGGGTCGTGATGGTTAGGAGTCTGAGGGTCCAGTGGGGTGGGGGCTTGGCCGCTTCGCGGAGCGAGGATAGGTGGTGTGAGAGGGATGCGGATGTGGATAGTGTGATCCAGATGAGGGTTGATGTCGCGCCGTAGATGAGGTAGCTGCCGGATTGGCAGCCGAGACCGACGACGGGGGTCCTGCCGATTGATGTTAGTGATACGTACGTCTTTCTGTTGCGGGATCTTGTGCCGTGGGTTTACTTGTATGCGATCAGGATTGCAGCACCGGTAGAACCCCATTGTAGAATAATAGCCATGAAAGCCGCTAAGATGCAATTGTTGATTAAGTCCGCAGAAGTTTTTCCATGGATCGATAGATTCGGTTCGTCCTTGTGAGCCGCCGAGCAATACTTAGAAAGCTGTTGGGGTGTTCCTTCGAAATTTCGTGTCCAGTTATGTGGTTCCCATTTTAGACCATTCACAGTTTGCTTGTTCTTTTGACGCTGGGATAGCATGGCAAAGCTGTCGGCAACGTGACTTGATGCGGCCATATGACTCCAGATGCGTGCGAAGTTGAAGACGGGGCCTGATTCGAGCTCGCAACCGGCAATGGAAAATCCGAGGAACGAGTGAGGATGAGACACAGAATCTTCTCGATGCTCGCGGTGCGTTACCTGTTTTTCCGGATCATCTTTTGTAAAAGGACAGTGCGCTTTCTGAGCTGGTAGCGAAGCATAAGAATCTTGTTCCGAGTCGTGCGATTCAGGTCGATTGTGTTCCTCTCCCTCTAGGAAATCTTCGCCGTGCAAGTTGGAACCTGAAGTAATATCAATGCATCATTCCTCTTGGTTACGAGAGTTTTCCTCACCGTGTCTGCCATTCCCAGCTGAAGCATCATGACCTTCCAGGATGAGAGTGTCACTAAAGGTGGTGCGATCTCGGATGCCGATGCATTCGCCGCTCAGATCCTTCTCATCACCAAGGACTGGTACCTTGATGCGAATTATCGCCTCCTCGATCGATCCTGCAGAAGTCTGCGTGCCAACATGAACCCAGCCCAGGACGACAGGTATCATCCAAATCCAGAGGCTGTTGATAGCAAGACCAAGCCCGGTGGATGTGTTGAAGGATGCAGCAACGAAGAAATTGACTATGGCCAAAACTTGTGTGACACAAACCCAGCCCACTTGAGCGTATAACGAGTATGTCCATCCCCTTCTCGTTCTTTGGACCTCCTCTCGAAGATTCTGCCACCAAACCCAATTCTCGGGGCGAACTACAAGCTGAGCGAATTCCCTTCGTGGACCATTGTATATCTGAATTGGTATCTGTTGACTTTCAATCAGGAAAACACGTGCAGCTTTGATGGCTTTGGCGAGTTGAGGGCTGTCCAGGGATAGAACATCCCGTTTGATCTGACGAAACCTTCTGTTGATCGACCTGGAGTTGAGTATGGTCAACGCTAGGGAGAACATGATCAGCGATGGACTACCGAGTGCTAAAAGTAAGACCATGAAGTTAGTTTGAGTGTCGTTGGTTGCAAATGGCAGCTGGGCTGTCAAGGCCAGCCAAGGAAGTACCCAGGAGGAAAGACCCTGAGACAAGAAGTTCCAATCATAGTATTGTGTCGAATAGGTGTCGCTGCAGATCGTGAGGCAAGATTGGTAGCCGATGCCCCACGCCTCGGAATAATTGTTGGTTGATCTTCCATATTGGTCTCGCAGGAAAGTGTCATTTGGTGCCTTCCAATAAGTCGTATTTGCGTCTTTTGCACACTGTGCATAATTGAAGCCGTCGGTCTGAGCAACGAAGACACTGGTGATAATCCATATGAGGGTTAGGAGTGATTTCTGGTATGTGTGTATTGCCATCGTGACTAACGAAACAATCTCCAGGCCTCTTAGACAACTATGAAACAACGTAGGCCTAAGAATAACACTCGTCAGAGGAAAGTCTAATCCAAGTGCTACATTTTTTCACGAAGACCAGCATTACCCATAGTCTTGACTAGGGAGGGACCCTGTGAACGTCCAGCTGGGCAGCCATTTTGCTAGGCTTTCTATTGCACCGCCCAAGGCGCACGGATATTCATGTCACAAGGCGACCAATAGCGATCAGTATCAAAAACGTCATTCTCGGCTTGAATTGCGAGCTCGCCATGAGGGAGTGGCAGTGGCTTTGGTGATGGTGGGCAGCAGCAAGGCTACCGCACTATGTAAACCCAAAGGGAAGATACTCAGCCCCCCCAACCCCTTTGGATAAAATTGGAGCTGCGCCACCAGTGCGAAGTGTGATGTGATAAAGTGCTACAACTTATCAAAGACGACAAATAGACCACGATATTTGATAAGTAGAGAAACGATATTATCGGGTAGCTGCAACCACGTTGATGTAGTAACTGCAATTGGAATGCTCGGGCTGACCGGTGCAGATATGGGAGACACATCCTTCATTCTTGTCTTTCAGAAAACGAGATATATCATTTCAACGGTTCCTCAGGTCCTCGTGTTCACTATCAAGGATGTCAAGCCTTGCCAACAAGGGACGCGCCAGCACAAGTACGGGACATTACTGTGTATAGTGCTTGGTTGCATGATGTCAGTAACTGCTCATGGTACTGGAAGTGTGTTGTAGTAGCAAATTGATGCAGATGAGGTAAGCCCAATACTTGGCATGCCTACTACATTATCCTCATCTATGACTGGAATGAGGGAGAAGCTGAGTCTATGCGAACATTGTAGTCAGTAAAATGGGGGAGATGGGTACCGAGAGCCTTTTGACGGTCGTGAGGGAATCCATAGTATCAGTAGAATCTAGACGTTGTGCTTCTGCGTATTTTGCCAATCATGTTGTTCTTGACGAGGCCTGTGTCAACGTGAGAAGGCTCTATGTATGGATATCATCTATGGACAAGTGCCGAAGCCCGCTGAGTAAAAAGGAAAAGAGGTCTGAACTAAGAACCACGTTGCTGAATCATTCGAGGCGCTTGATTTCTGAGGGGTCGCTATGGGGCGTGAGGTATTGGGTTTCCATGCGCTCTACTTGAGCGGGACGTGCAGGCAGGTTGATTGAGGGTGGCAGATATCCATTCTGGATTGGATGCTGTGAAACTCCTCCGGGAGGAATTGCTTGGCTGTGTAGAGGTACGGTACCGAGGTTCATGTTGGAAGCAGGTTGAATGCTCGAGGTGGTGGAGAGGCTTGAAGGAGTGGCTTGGCCATTGGAGAACGGGTGGAGGGGTGTTGTGGCCTGGTTATGATGGGTGGAAGGACGACTTAATGGTGCGCCCACTGTTTCGGTCCCCTGACTCCTTGGGTAGTTCCTGCTCGAATTGGTGGCAATACGGACCGCAAGGGAGTGTAGTGTTGCGACAGGCTCCTTTCTTTGGTGCCCGTCAACGCTTCCCACACCCAAAGCTGTCATTTCGCCCTCGTCTGTTTCATCCATCCACCTGACCGGTGCTGTGAGGAAGAGTCTTTCAGCATTGGGGCCTCCCATGATACTGAGACAATCCCGGACCTGAGAGTCCAGTACTGGTAATTTCCCACATTCGAAGTCTAGTTTTCCACCGTATTTCTTGGGTATATTTTCTATGTCCATGAAGGATTCCAGGGTAGGAAGGACTTCGTGATGCGAGAGAATGAAGATCTTCGAGGTAGTGATGGGGTCAAACCACTTCTTGATCCAGCCCCACACTGTAGGGAAGAAGGATGGAGCACCGATAATCTGGGAACTTATCAGCACTGTGCTTGACGATAGAAGCAGCTGCACACTCACAAAAATTCGATCCAATGTCTCCGGATAATGGGCGGTAGCCAAAGTACTGGCATCCTGCATATGACTTCTCAGGTTCCAGAATTGCTTCAGCCCGACTTTCGAGATGTCAACGATGTTATTCGATTGGTCGACGGGGGTTTCTGGGTTGGGCCTTCCAGGCACTGCAGAACACAGGGGCATGACAAAGCGTGTGAGGTTCTCGTATAAGGCGAAGAGTCGGAGCATCCTCGACGGCGACGGGCCTTTAGTTTTGGATTTAGAGGCGGCGGAGGAGTAGGCAATCATCTTCTTGGAGTCGAGTTTGCCGACTTCGTAGAGATAAACAGGGATGCCACGCCGATCTCGACGGCCAGTCCATTGAGGATACTTCAGCAGTCAGCATCTTGTGCGGCTCGACCGGAATCGGCCGACTCACGACGCTCCTGGCTTCCTGGTAGTCGTGGATATCTATCTTCTCGTATAGCGCATCCAGGTCATTCTCCTTGCGCCAGATCTCTGTATCTTTGAATTGGACGTAGGCTTCCGGAGGGACGAACTTCCGAGCTCGCAAATATCGGCTTGAGTGATATGAGCGGTGAGCAGTGGAGAGACGGAGACAGCATACATGAGGGTCCCATCATCATGACTGGCCTTGGTACTGCCTGTAGCCACTCTGTAAAAGCCCTCTTTGGCAGCCAGCTTCCTGAATTCCTCCAATGCAGACTCTTCTTGTGGTGTGAGATGGCCAAGATGACCCTTCAGCCGGGTCTCAGCGCTGGCGGCTTCTGCGGGCGGAGGGCCATGGGGGTCATGAGAGGCGGCGTCCATTGTGGTTATCTGAGAAAAGCCCGACTCAACAAGGAATCATGGCAATAGGGAGGTGATTCGGAGGAATGGTGATAGGAGTAAGCTGAGCCTATCCCGCTGTGAGGCCAGCAATCCATCGTAATGTTTACTGAAATAGACACGAAGGATTATTCAGCTGGCGGAGCTGAAGGATCGGCTATATTCAAACTCCGAATGCTCCGATGCCAAGTGCCAAGCCGGATCTATCTCTACCTTACCTAGTCAAGACGGCTGAGTATATTAATCTGTTTAATATCTTTAAGATAACATGCATTTTCTTAGCTCTGCCTAGGCGTAGTAATCGTATATAGTGCAGAGCCTATTTAGAGCACGATTGATTATAAGCTGTATGTATTAGTGATACCCCTTAAGTAGAAGATAATTCTTAAGACTTTCGCTTATTATAACAGCTAGCTACTTTAAGTAGTCCGCATACTGGGAACTACTATGCAGCGGCTGAGATACTAGTGTCTCAATAGCTTGACTGATATCAGATACTGTGAAAGAAAGGTAGGAGGAAGCAACTGCCCTGCTAATTAGACTATATATAGAGGACTGCAAGACTAGGGTTAGGGTTGCATACTTATAGCTCCTCATGGCATCCTCCGTTTCCTCTGACTTCGACATCGCCAAGTCCCGAGCCCAATTCCCCGCCCTCCAGCAAGATCATCAGGTCTACTTTGACAACGCGGGCGGAAGTCAGGTCCTGGGCACTGTAGCCGCCTCGTACGATTCAACCCTTCTTGACCTCTGCTACATGTTTGCCTACTTTCAGCGGTATCCTCAACCGAGCTTGAGCTAAGACACAAGCCGCCAGAATCAAGGCCTACCTCGAAGAGACCAATGTCCAGCTCGGCGCCACCTACAATGTCGCCACTCAATCCACCGACATCTATCACAAAGGTCTCAAAGCAGCGGCGAGCTTCATCAATGCCAGCGTCGATGAGATTGGTGCGCATTTCCTCCTCTACATAATGCTAGTCGTATCACTGACAGCGACCCATAGTAATCGGCCCCTCAACGACCCAACTCTTCTCCAATCTCTCCCTCATTCTGAACCTTCCGCCCTCCTCTGAATTTATCCTCTCTGCAATCGACCACGAAGCCAATACCTCGCCTTGGGTACGGCTCGCCGCCCTTGGCGGCCATACCATCAAATGGTGGACCCCATCAAAGGAGTCCCTCCTGTTGACTCCTGAGAATCTGCGGCCACTATTGAGTGAGAAGACAGCGTTGGTGACATGCACGCATACAAGCAACGTGCTGGGCAGTATCCACAACATCAGAGCTATTGCAGATGAGGTACACACCGTGAAAGGGGCGCGTCTGTGTGTAGATGGCGTAGCTCTGGCGCCACACAGGGCGGTCGACGTCAAGGCTTTGGGGTGTGACTTCTACTCGTTCAGTTGGTACAAGGTACATCCTTCCCCTCATCACCTTCCCATCTCCATAGCTCTCGCCCTTATCAGAAACGCTAACAACAAGATCCGTCCTCTAGGTCTACGGCCCCCATATCGCGATCCTCTACGCCTCCATCCACGCCCAGGAAACAATGGGCTCGCTAGGCCACTACTTCCACACCGGCAACGACCTCTCCACCAAACTCAACCTCGCAGCCTCCAGCTACGAACTCGTCGCCGCCCTCCCAAACATCGTATCCTACTTCTCCCCCAACCCTCAAAAGACCTGGTCGGCGATCGAAGCCCACGAGGAGAAGCTGTCCTCGATCCTGCTCTCCTACCTGCGCGAGAGATCCGGCGTGACAATCTACGGCGAGAAGTCTGCGGATAAGAGGTTGAGAGTGCCAGTCGTGAGTTTCTCAATCGATGGCAAGAGCTCGAAAGAGGTGGTGGAGGCGATAGAGTCGAGGAGCAATTTCGGGTGTCGGTGGGGGCACTTCTATAGCAAGAGGATGGTGGATGATCTTTTGGGATTGGAGGGGCAGGACGGTGTGGTGAGGGTTAGCATGGTGCATTACAATACTGGTGAGTAATACTCCCACGTTTGGTAACAAGACGCGTTGGAAAGAGTACTGGCTAATGGTGCCTACAGAAGAAGAGATAACAAAGTACGTACAGGTGCTGGACAAGGTGCTGTCGGAATTGAAGCACTGAGCCTTCCCATTCTATGTTCTACATCCCCATGCCATCCAACGCAGATTAATGTATCTCAAGAGGAAGCCAAATTTTCATGTATATACATCCAGCTACTCATCACATATAGCACATAACGCAAAAAGCCACTGACTCAGATCTGCCACTATGCCTCCTCCTCAAGCCACGGTACAACCAACAACTCCATATAAGAATATACGGAGTATTTAAGGAATAGGGCGTAGCATTTGGAGCCTTACCTAGCTGTATTCACACTTGCCTACAGTATAAGTTACTAATAGGTCGGTACAGAACTCCATAACAATAGTGGTAGATACGTGGGCAGCTAAATAGATTCGATCTAAGGCTGAATATACATAGCTTTAACCTGAGTACAAAGAGAGCCTCGGCTAAGCTTCGAATCCGGGACGTTACTGCTTTAACCTAGCCTCCTACTTCGCTACTCTTTGAAACCTAGGAAATACAAGTGGTAGCTACTATTTTCAATTCACCAACTGTATATTAAGTTCCGAGGAGCCCATTTTTTCTGCCATTTCGGTGGTAAAGATTGTGTAATCAACGTGAAGCCGCGACTACATTGAAGGCACTCCCGATAAGAGTTGACGGTAAGGTTGTTCTCCAGTTCTCCAGCCCTAAATTGATCTCACATTAGCTGCAGTCGCTAGGATATTGAGAAAATGCCTCGCAAGGCTTCTGCATCGGAGGTCAATGTTTCTTCCACCACAACACCTGGGCTTGCAAGCGTAATGATCCATAATCCGCAGTTTTGCGTGAGAAAAGAACAGTACACAGTATTTTCATCAGATAGAGACTTTTCTAACTCCCTTGGGTCCGTAAGCTGACATCTTGAACGGCTAGAATGTCTCAACCACGCCCATTATCCACTGTGCCCTTTCGCCGCAACGGTGACTTTGTAAACAACAGTGCATTTGACTATCTCTGGAGCCAGAGATACCGTTCAGCCTCTTCTTTAGCTTTGGTGGGGATGGGGGGTGGGGGGTAAGAATGTCTATCTCAATACACGACACTAATGATCTAAGCTGATGATATGTATAGAAAGTCCCAAATAGCCATCGAATATGCCTATCGGATCCGAGAGGAGCGGCCGGATACCTGGGTGTTTTGGGTGTACGCAAGCTCGATAACGCGGGTGGAAGAAGGTCTTCGGGGGATCGCAGAGAAGACACAGGCGCCTGGCTGGGATGAAGCGAAGGCTGACACCCTGGGATTGGTCAGCCACTGGCTTGCCACGCATGGCCCATGGGTGCTCATCATTGACAATGCGGACATGATGGACGTGGTTTGTGGTCCATGGAGGAGCCAACACAACCAGGCCGGCCACGAAAATCGGTCACTATTTGACAATCTTCCAATGACTGCCAATGGATCCGTTCTGATAACGTCTCGCAGCCGCGATGTAGCCTTTCGGCTGAGTGGCGATTCAGGACATATTATCCAGGTGGGCTCGATGGGTTTGAACCAGGCAGGAAGTCTTCTGCGTAAGACGCTCACCGTGTCAGCGAGCGTGGAAGACTTGAAGACCTTGGTGCAGAGTTTGGATGGAATACCACTGGCGCTAACACAAGCGGCGGCGTTCATTAACCAACATTACCCTCGCATGACTGTGTCACAGTATCTGGAGGTACTGCAAAGAGAGCAAACGCGGCTTCTGCAGCGCGACTTGGGAGATTCAGAACGGGATAGAGATTCTTTGAATTCGATTATCATGACACTAATCGTCTCATTTGAGCATATCCGACAAGTACATCCATCAGCTGCACGATTGCTCGCCTTTATGAGCTGCTTTGACCACGAGGCAATCCCTGTAGACCTCCTCGACAGCTACCATAAAGACATCAAAATTGATGATTTTGAGTTCGACTTCGACCTTCAGGATGATGTAAACGTGCTTCAAGCCTACTCCCTGGTTTGGGTGAATCCAACAAATACGTTTACGATGCATCGGATGGTACAACTCTTAGTGAAGAAGTGGCTCGAATGGCATGACGAGCTGGAAGGGTGGCGGGAGAGGTATGTCAAGCAGATGGCGAAGGCATCTCCAGACGGACGGTATAAGAATTGGATGCAGTGCCAAATCCTATTCCCTCACGCCGAAGCTATGTTAAGCTATCGGGTTGAGCGATCAAGCTTTCTGGAACCATGGGCAACAGTACTATTCTGTGCCTCTTGGTATGCAAAAGAGCAAGGATGGTTCGATAAAGCACAAGAAATGGCCGAAGCAAGTTTGCAAGCGAGGGTAAGAATTTTAGGTGAAGATCATCCAGACACATTAAGCAGCATGACCAATCTAGCATCAACCTACCAGGAGCAAGGACGATTGGCAGAAGCAGAAGAGCTACTGATACAGGTTTTAAAGACAGAGAAGCAAGAGCTAGGTGAAGAGCATCCAGACACATTGGCAAGCATGAATAATTTAGCAGAAGCGCTGAGCAATCAAGGCAAGTATGAGGAGGCTGAAGCAATACTCCGACGGACATTGATGCTCAGAGAGAAGGTGCTGGGGAAGGACCATTCCGAAACACTTAGCTCAACCATCGGCCTAGGTGAAATTTTACGATGCCGGGGCGACTACATTGAATCAGAGAATATGCTCTTATACGCGTTAACGAAGCAAGTTCAAGCACTAAGCGCAGAGTCGCCTGACATCCAAAAGGGCATCGATAGCCTCACTTCTGTATTCAGTCACAGCTCAAAGACTCAACTCGAGTTTATAAGCGATCACAAACATAGGGACAAATACAATGGCATGCTGCAAATTGCAGCAGTCCGTGGCAGCCAAGAGTTGGTGCGGCAGCTAGTGCAGAAAAGAATACAAGTAGATTTCGCGGATGTGACACACAAGAAAGCATTTGAGACAGCTGTCAACCGCGGTCATAGCACCGTTGTTCGCCTGTTGTTGGAAGATTATGCAGAGTCAGAATCTGAAGATGCAATGGGTAACGCCCTTCACGCTGCCTCTGCTGCTGGCCATGAGGCCGTGGTACAACTTTTGTTGGATAATGGGCCAGGGGCAAGTCGCTATTATAACGCCCTTCCAGCTGCCTCTGCTGCTGGCTATAAGGCCGTGGTACGACTTTTGTTGGATAACGGGGCGGACGTCAACGCAGGGGCAAGCCGCTATGTTAACGCCCTTCAAGCTGCTTCTGCTGCTGGCCATGAGGCCGTGGTACGACTTTTGTTGGATAACGGGGCGGACGTCAACGCAGGGGCAAGCTGCTATGGTAACGCCCTTCAAGTGGCCTCTGATGCTGGCCATGAGGCCGTGGTACGACTGCTATTGGATAACGGGGCGAACGTCAACGCAGAGGCAGGCCCCTATGATAACCCCCTTCACCGTGCCTCTGCTGGTGGCCATAAGGCTGTGGTGCAACTTTTGTTAGATAACGGGGCGATTTCAGGAGAGATTCTCAAGCTTCTCACTTTTGAAGTCCTTTTGGATCCTGACATGAAGGACCTCTGTGAGAAAATGCTGAAAATCAAGGGGGAGTCTCTATTCATCCGTCTTTTCAAGCGCGAGATTAGGAGCTTCTGCTCTGTACTATACACGGAAAATCTGACAGAAATCCAGAAAGGTTCAATCCGGATCCTTCGCAGACATCGCGCCTACTTCGCCTTTCGTGTATGTTACCTCTTAAAGCCTTCCATCAGGAAGGGTGCAGTGGAGACGGCCAGCCAAGACTCCAGAAGTGCTGAAGATCTTGTAGACGATGAAAGTAGTGCAAGCAATTCCTGCGACGATGAATTAGACATTACTCCTCAGTCACTGACGAAGGATACCTCATGGCTAACAAGGGGCGCCTCCTTCCGGAACTTCAAGCACACTATAACCAAGCAAATCTGCTCACCTCTTCAATATGTCCACCGGGTCCTTCAACCAGCATTATCCGCATCATAGCTGTGTTCGGCGACTTTCCATGTTGAGTGGCAGCTAATACAGTACACAAATAGCGAGCTTGAGGAGGGAGACACGTTTGTTCATGCGCTTACAGTAAGTGGGGACATTATAGACGCTGAGGCATCGTCATGTCTGGACTACTGTCGCAGAACCTGGCCCGTAACAGGAGAGTTTGTCCTCATCACACTCGAAAAGGCTATCAAAGCTGGCTGGCATGGTAAGCATGATGTTATCTGCCTTGAACTGGAACTAACCTCTGATCAAAAAGATTCGTCATCCTCAGGGATGACAATATCGTGTCATTTACGGGCTGGGGACGTCTCTCAGTCTAAAGAGAAAGCGATTATTGTTGCGAATGGTTCGAGAGAAGATGTGATTAGCGTCGGCCAACAGCTTGCTTGGCTGAGCGCAGTATTTCGCATTCCAAATAATGGGAAATTCGCCTGTTCAGACTTCATTGTTTGTGAAACACCAGAGTTGAATGTCTTTACTTTGAAGCTTTCTCAGCTTCAAGACATTGAAGCAACACATCAAGCTTGCTGGCATCCACTCTTCCTCAATGGAGTCCTAGCACATGGTATACCAATAAAACCGCGAGATGGAGAAACTGGTGTTGAGCTTCCCTTCGAGGCAATGACATTTTTTGCGGGAATAATCGGTCCTATGGAATACAGAGGAGGCCTAGTTCTCAAAGGATTCTCGACAATCATCTTTCCAAAGTCGCCCCCACCTCTAACGACTATATCAAATCAGACGTCTGTTCAATGGCATTTAGTCTACGCTCGAACGCCAACACCGATACCACTGGTACTGTTGAGCGAGGAGCATAGCCGAGCGTTATGGCCACTCACGGACCTAAAACATCTAGCCCAAGGAAGGACTTTCCTTGGGTGTTACAAGACAGTCAACATCCATCTCGGCACCATTGATGCGGCTTATGATCGCATCGGATTCTCTCAAGCGTGCTTACCGGCTCGAAAGCCGATATTCTCCGGATTCACCCTTGGTATCACAATGCCAAAGTTTGGAGGGCCTTCCGCCGCCGCACATTTTAATAAGCCAAAGAGACAATCTCTGACAAGAGAAGAGCACTCTTATGAAGGAATTCTCTCTTACAGTAGTACCATGCCTCTAATTCTCTACGACACGTCTGACCGTCGAGCCTGGATGGTTCCAGCCCTGGGCGTGATTCTTCACATGATTCATATTTGGGCGGCTCTACAGAAGGACAGCTTTCCCGCAATGCACTTCCCAGACTTGCCATACGCAAATCCTGCGTGGGATATTGGTCGAGAGGCACAAGAAATCATTTACGGGAACAGCAACCTCCAGCTCTATGTCTCGAAAGACGACAACGAGCCATACATGCTGAAAGACTTGGTCAAAAAGTATTGGCTCGAACTGGAACACGCAATAGTGGCTGGAGCAGACCACGAACCCTCAGCAGATCATGTGACCGGCTGGGATTTGATGGAACTCGTGACTCGAGACCCTTTTAGCGCAGCAAAAAAACCAATTACCAGAGAATTCAAAGGTAATTGGAACGGTCTGGCGAGTGATCCAAACATGGCTGTCTTACTTTGTAGTGGGCTCGGTGAAGTAATCGTTCCGAAAACCGACACGCAGGAACTCTGCAATATGTGGAAGTTGGTACCGACAGAACAGGACTACCTCGCAGCCAGTGTCAAGTGCATTTTGCAATTGTCAAAACGCTTTCCAGAACCAAAAGCCTGCTCGAAGCTCGGCCCCGCTCTGTTTTGGCAGCCTAGTCGTGATATTGCACCTTTTGCAGATTGTTCACACGACCGTCGTTCGCCATGTCATCGCACTCAGGAGCTGGTTAGGACATGTATCCGCCCGCAGGCCGCTACTATTCTCGAGCAACAGGGCGCGATCATCTTCGGGCACCGCCGTAAGAAGCTACAGAAGCGGCCATAATACCAATCTAATTTGGAACAATGATCGCTGCCATCAACAATTTTCTTCCTAACGAGCTCGCCAAACCGCAAGCTGTTTTTTTGCAGCAATTTCTGATCCATCGTGAGGACCCTAACTACGGCGGACGATAACTGAAACTAGGACAAAATCAAACCACCAAGAATGATAGTAGGTAGGTACTACGCGTACAGGCTTAGGAGCCTCTCTATTAGGCTTAGCGGCCAATTAGCGGGGTAAAACTTCGGAGCGCCCGGGGGGCTGCTTCCGGGGGACACGGTTAGGGGAGCGCCCGGGGAGCTGCTTCCGGGGGACACCGTTGGGGGAGCGCCTAGGGTGCTGCTTCCGGGGGACACCGTTGGGGGAGCGCCTAGGGGGCTGCCTCCGGGTAATAGGCCGCTAAGCCTAACGTAGGACTCGCTAAGCCTAGTATAGATAGGTATACGCTAATAAGGATAGGGCGTACGCGTAATACCTGCCTTAACATACAATTATCCTTGGTGGTTTGATTTTGTCCTAGTTTCAGTTATCGTCCGCCGTACTATCGAATACATATTTCCCAAACTGAAGGTAAACTGTTCGCCTCACAGTTGGTGTATTACGAAAGTGACAATGCCAACAGAAAATAGTGCATTTAGTGTACTGACGAGCTTCCGTAGGAAAAATGGAAAATGAAGGGAAAGAGCAAGAAGGCCAGACCAGAAGATCAGATGGTAGGGGGCCGCCGATAGGGCCATAATCGGCTCTCTCTCCGAGCTGCATCTACAATGAGCTGCATTGGACGCTCCATGTTTAGATATGCACGGACAAAGCAGCATATACGAAACGCGGGGCTGTAGGAAATGGCTTGGGGGGGAGCACAAGCGAGCAGCGAGAGAGTATGAGGGAGCACGGGGGAGCATTGAGGCGCAGCGAGGGAGCATCGAGCGAGCAATAGGGAGAGCATGGGGGAGCATTAAGGCGTAGCGAGGGAGTCGTAAGGGAGTTTATGGACGAAACGATATCTAAAACTTGAAAAGGAACGATTCCGAGTAGCCTCAATTAAGGAAAGAAAAACGATAGAAAACCCTCTTGGGAACCTTTATCTCGCACAAGCCTCATCTTTCACTCATGGCGCGGGTTGTTGCTTCAATAAGCTCGATTCTGGAAATGGCGTTAGGTCACGCCTGAACCCCTTTTTTCATCATGCATTAACCACCACCAACACGATAGAATCACCTGAGACAAGAGCTTCGTCATTGCAGCTGCATTACTTGTTTAAAAGAAGCGTCCAGCCATATCCAACTCTGAATAGGGTGGGAGATCTCAGCTCAAGAGCTCACGCGTGAAGATGAGACGACTAGACTTTTGTTGTTGTCTCCCCGCAATGTCATGAAGAGAATTCCGACCCCAAAAAAGAAACGGGATTGTGGGGATCCTAGTCTCAATACCCCCATGATAGTATGTTACATTCTCCGTACCCATCCATCTGGATGAAGGGAATATTGCGAGCAGATTTGTATCTTCTCTACTGGGCTTTACGAAGGAGCGGGCTAGCCTGTGCGGGTTGATTACCAAGGTATATCAGGACAGGGCTGAGTTGCGACAAGGTGTTGTTACGAGCTACGGGATTGCGCAGGTTGGAAGGACTGCTGGAGTTCGGATTTACATCGATAATGTGAGTGTCATTGATACCATGCATTTTAATGTCATACTCCAACTACGCTATTGTCCAGTCCAACTATCACGTACTATTTTCATCACAAAATCAACATTGAGATACATAGACTGCTTTCGAAGGCCGTTTGACTAAACAAGGTCGTCTAGATCAAGATGGAGACAGCGGTCAACTCCGGCTGCAGAACCTTGTACTTCACAGTCCCCTCAGTCTGGTTATCCGAAACCCGTCGAAAGACTTCGTCGCAGTCTACCAATCGGCTGTAGAAGCTTGCGGCGGCCTCCTTGACGGCCACGAAGTCGAAATCCTTCTTTTCAAAAGCGGTCCGGTTCTTGTTCACATTGTAGAGTGACTTGGCGTAAGTGAGGAGGTTGTATTTGCCCTCGACCCTGAAGCTGAGCAATTCAGGCAACTGAGCGGCGAGCAGCCAGTCCTTCCACTTCGGGCCTTCGGTCCCGATGGGAAGTGCTGCGGTGAGGTCGGCTTCCTTGTAAGCGTGCAGTGTCTTCAGGTCCTCAGGGATGGGAGTGCAGAGCGCAGCTGGCTTGGATGGAACGAAGCTGTAGTAGTAATCTTGCAGATAGTTCACCGCAGTGTGCTGGGGTGAGGCTGTGTGGATGCACATGGTCACCGCATCGTTCAATTGATCCACGGTGGTGATGGTCGGGAAGGTGGGGATTTGACCTTTGGTTTGGATTTCCGTACACCAATCAAAGATACGGTGATCATCTTGAACATCCTTGTCAGACTTGTACTTGGTCGCAAGCACTGTTTTCACAAACTCGTGTATGATCCCCCAGAGGATGTAAATACATTTGGAGTACGGGTAATTGCGATACTTGTCTCCTGGCGCGTTGACATCGAATCCTCGGTTCTTGAGATCATTTGGTATGTATTTCTCCTGGAAGTTGAAGTTCTTGTATGACCATTTGACCAGTCCAAGCGCACGACTGGTCGCCGGATTGGTTGAAGGTCCCAATCCAGAGACCCTGGCAATGACAAGTGGGACCAAGGTAGCGCGGGCAGCAGCATTCAGTGCGAGAGTCCTGAACCAATGTGGACTTAGGATCTCGTACAACAGATTATTCTCGGGAATGGTTCGGTTCGTTGCAACGATGATGGCTTCCTCAACCAAGTGCGTGTCGACGAGATGTACTGCTATTTCATGCCTTACCCAATCGGCGGTTTGCGCAGCAGTCTTGGCGTACCTCCAAGGCCAGTCATCCTTCTCCTCGATGTCTCCCTTGTCATCTGGATTCAATCGTCGATTGAAGATGGTGACGGAATTGTCCAAGGTGCCTTTGTGATCGAGCGTGATGGCCAATGGGTGAAGTCGTCCATCTTGGTGGAGCTGAAAGATGACAACCGACGCAGAAGCATACCGGAATGCGAATTTTCCTGTTGGTTTCCCCGTCGCGTCCCGTTCCGAGACATCGTTTTTGAACACTTCGTCATTTGTCACGCCGGTAGCCTCACGGAAGTACGAATAGTCTTGAATGAGCAGGTCCTTACCCTCCGACAGCAGCTTCTTTACGCCTTCAAGTTTCTGCTTGCCTGCTTCATCAACATAAGCTTTCACCTTCTCTGGCGGAGCCGTCTCGATCGTGGCTGGATTGACGCCACTCAGGTGTTGTTGAGCGAACCGGGCATCCGAATACCAATCCGCTAGGTCGCCGATGTTTTCACCCTCCATGATATCCGTGTTTGGACTTTTGTGCTCACGATTATAAGTTTCAACATCGGCAAGGGTTGGTCCTGCGTATGGCGTCCCTTTGTGCTCGATGTTTTCTGGGATGATGAAAGAAAAGATCAGCGCAATGGCGCCAACAAATGCTTGGGTAGATTTGTCAAATATTTGGCCGACACCCCCTGGTCCTTCTTGTTGATCCGGAGGAACTGTTTCTAGATGAGGTGGATAATTATCTTTGGATGGGTCACTCCATTTGTAGATGTCTTTCTTCTGATCGAGAGTCCTATCCTTAGGAATGATGGGTTCGTAGCCTTTTGAGTCAAAGTCAGCGGCATGACTAAAGCTTTGGTCAGCGGATCTTAGTATCTGAAGTGGTGGTGGTGAGTGACTGTACGCTTCTTCAAACAATTTATAGACCTCAGTCAATGCCAGCTGTGTGCCCTTGTAGGTTCCTTGTTTAAGTCCGTTATTGGCAGTAAGATCACCGTCAACAACACCTTCGCGATTGGTGCTAAGCACAAGGCCTTGTTTTTTCAGTTCATTCAGAAAGACGCCCTTGTCCCAGACCGTCAAAGATTCTTTCTCCACATCGTGTCTGATGCCGCCGTTGAGGATATCGTCTAATTTCGGGATGCGACCAACATCACCTGGTAGAGGGCGCTGGACCACGACGGACATGATGGATGGTTATGATGTATTTGATTCTGGGCAGGTAAAGGGACAAAGTATGATGAGGAAGGAGGAGAGAGGAAGGCAGGATTGTGGGGGGATTGTGGGGGGGTTGTGGCCTGACGGCTGCTTTGTATACAAGTGTACTGCTGAGGTGGTTGTGCTCGGCCAGGTGATCGTCTTGAGTACCCAAACCGCTTTGGGGAACCGCTGGAGAGAAGGGCATGGTAGAGTGGATGTTCAGCTCTGAAGTTGGTGTGGCGGTAACAGAACTGCCTGGACCGAAGTTCAACATGCACTCCGTGCATTTGTCACTCTATCCCCACTCTGCAGATTCAAGTGTAGCCCCACTTACAGGAGTGCATATGTCGGTTAGTACTCGTGTATTATCACCCAGTCCGTACATAGTTGCCCTTCTTCTGTTAGGGAAGTCTAAGGATTAGAGGATCAACGAATGAGAGTTGATATTTTCCATAAACTGGCTGAACGTGGCTGGCTGAGGACTGAGGACTGAGGACTTGCTCAACCATGCGCATGTTTCTTTATCACCCTCTGCGTAGTACGTACAGTAGCAAAGGTATACTCCTACCTACGGTAAGTGGTTCGACAGTGCAGTCATGCCAAGACGACTTAACGTGGCGCGCATTAGGTTACTACTACATGAGGTAGGTAGTGTTTAAATAATTGATGATTAATGAGTCATCTGCACGTGATTTAGGTGTAGTGTAATAGTATTATAATAACTAATGGATAGATATAGCTATATAAAATGGAATAACTATTATAAGAAATCTCTACTAGTCTATTAAGGCCCCCTAACTAGTCCTAATTAATAACTACTAAGGTTAACCTAGCCTAAATTCTAATACTCCCTCTTAGATTAATAATAATAAGGTAGGGTCCCTATTATTAATTACTATATTTAAATATCCTTATACTTTACTTAGACCTAGTCCTAATTATTATTTAGCTAGGCTAAAGTTAATAGGACTAATAGGTTTTATTAGAGGGTCTATATATTAAGCTTTAATATTAACCTATTAAAGATAGATTTCTTTAGTTTTAAAAACTAGTTAATAAATTAAATAGTATCTTATTTAGATATTTTTTATAATAGTATAATTAATTAGGTTAGTAGCTAATTTTATAGCTACCTAGTTATTAATATTTAGGAGTACTAGTACTACTCCCTTATTATACCCTAGCTTCTCTAATATAGGACTAAGGTATAGTACTTCTTTATATACTTCTATTATAATAATATATTTAGACTTATATATAGATATTACTACTAGCTTTTATAATTTAGATTATTAGATAATAGGGCTATTAAATAGTTTATAAACGTATACTCTAGTAGAGTAAGATATCTTATAATTATTATAATAGGATATATTAGTAAAACCTACTAGGCTATTATTCTTACCTAGTTAGTAGATTAGGCCGTTATTAATTATCCTAGCTAGGTAATATAATACCCTTTTCGCTATATTTATATATTACGGAGAAGAGTTATAGAGGGAATGACTTAGGGTACTAATAGTATAAGTAATATTAGGCCTAGTTATAATACTTAACTAATTAAGTACTCTTATAAGGGACTAATAAGCCTCTCTATTAGATAAGGGGGCTATATAGCTATCTAGGGTAATAGTAATATACGCCTATTCTATAAGCGACTTTACTAGTAAATAATTCTCTATATTAAGCTATCTTAATAATTATATTATATATTTTATCTAATTAACCTAAATAGACTATTTATCTAGATTTCTAATAATATTTATACCTAGATAGTCTTTTAAATCTCTTATATACTTAAAGTTAAACCTCTTATTAAGTTTATTTTTTATATAAGTAATTAAGTCCTAATTATATACTATAAATAGTAAGTCGTTTATATATACTATTATAATAACTTTTATTATAGGATTAATAAATATATAATAATTATACTTAAAGTAATTAAATCCTAGCGACTTAAGTACCTTATAGAGGGTCTTATACTATCTATAAGACGCTTATTTAAGGCTATATAAAGCCTTATTTAGTTAATAGGTATATCCTTATTAGCTATTAATAAAGTAATATAGTTACTCTACCTAGATTTCTTCCTAAATAAGTAATTCTAGGAACGCCGCGACGACGTCTAAATACTTAATAACTAGCCTATACTTAATAATTAGGATAAGAAGAAGATACTATAATAATACCTTTAGGATTAATAAGAAGGTCTTATTAAAATTAATCCCTTTAATTTAGTAGAAGCCCTTAACTACCTATTAGGCCTTATATCTACTTATTTCGCCTATTAACCTATATTTATAGGATAGAACCTATCTTCCTAATAAAATATATACCTTTTAGGGTAGCTTATATAGTATTTTTTATATCTCCTACTTTATATAATTAGCTAATTCTTCTTTAGTAGTAGCGAGCTATTTATTATTATTAGGCCCTTAAAGAGCCTTATTTATTAATATTAGATAGGGATACTCTTTACTAATAATAATAATATAGGTAAGTATAGCCCTAAAACTATTAAGATTATTAGAAGACTTTAGGCCTCGCTTATTAATCTAGTTATAATTAATCTATAGTTTATTATAACTAGAATAATATAATAAATTAGGAATAATTTTTTAGAATTTACTATTCCTAGCTAATATCTTATTAATAATAGCTAATAGTATTTTAGTAGTAATTTAGCGTATCTAATTATTACAACTATTCTAATTTTAAATAGTTAATATTTCTAACTCCGCTTAGCTAATTCTAGTAGTCTAATTATTTAACTTATATTAATTTAACTTAAGTAGATTATCTTAATTACGTCTATTTAGACTAGTTAGCTTATTTATATTATTAGTTAGGCTTAATTCTAATTAGCTATTAGGAAGAGTTATTACTAATCTATTACTAGTATTACTAATATTATTAATATTCTTAGTATTATCTAATACTTCCTTAACACCCTATTAGTTAGGAGGAGGTACTCCCTCTAAGACCTTACTATTATAATCTAATTAGTCTGCTTAGAGGTAGTTTAGGAGGTTTATAATATAGTTATTACTATCTTCTCTATTTATTAGAAGCTTATTATCTTCTATTAATAATATAACGGCCTTTTTATTAAATATAATATATACTAACCTAATAAGACGTTATCCCTTAATATCCTATACGCGGTAGATACTCTTACTATTATAGCTAAGGAAGTAATATTTAATAGCCTTATTATCTAATTTCTTCTTATTTAGTAATATATTAAACGAATAGTACTAATATCTAAAAGGCTTTAAGTATATTAATAGGGGTTTAAAGCCGTACTATTTCTTAAAGGGGGACTTCCCGTCTTTACTAGGTATAAGGTTTTTAATATAATTAATATAATAGATAGCTTTACCCTAGAACTCCTAAGGTAGTCTAATATTAATAAGGATTATTCTAACTTTATTAAATAGTATTTAGTTCTTTCTCTTAGCGATCCTATTCTAATATAGGTTATATAAGGCTAATATAGTTAATTATATCCTATTCTCTTTATAGATCTATTAATATTTATAGCCCTAGGCGAGTTTATTATTATTCTAAATAAAGGCTAATTAATACCCCTAATTCTTCTAGTATTTTATTTAGAAGACGAGTTTTATTAGTAATTCTCCCCTACTAGATATATAGTTTATAAGTGAAAATCCTAAAGCCTTATATATAGATACTATTATATTAGTATATCCCCTAAGGGTAGTTATATAACTAGCTAATACTAGGTTAATATACTAGTATTAGCTAGGGATAGTAACTCTATATATAGGTATTTATAAGGGTATTTAGGTAATTTTCCCTAATATATAACTTTTATATAATTCTTATAACTTATATTTTTATAGGTAATTAGCGGCCTTATAGTTAATATTAGTAGTATATACTATTACTTTAGTAGCTTCTATACTAATATATCTATATTACTTATACTATTAAGTCTATAACGCGTTATTCTTAGCTAGTATAGATAATTTAAGGTGGAAGGCCCTTATTTATTATATCTATATTATTTCTAGCTAGTATATCCTATTATATAGGAAGGCTTATAATACCTCCTACCCTTATTTATTATAGAACGTCTCTTTTCTATTACTACTAATATACTTATAGCCTTATAAGTCTAGCTAGGTAGTTAATAAGAGATTAAACTCTATATTAGGGATATAATAAATATTAGTTAATAAAAAATTATTAACCCTATTATTAATAACTACTAGGATTAGTATTATCTTAATACCCTTAACTTTTATTAGTCTACCCCTAGTAGGCCCTAATACTATATAGTTCTAGACTAGTAAATAGTTAGTAAACTTAAAGTAGTCCTAGAAGGTATACTCCTAGTCCCCTAAGTTAATAATAATCTTATAGGACTTATTCTACTATAGGCTATACTTAAAGTAAGTAGTATAGGATTTATCTTATTTTTATTTATCTAGAAGATTTTACTTACTTTACTAGTAATTAGGACCTTTCCTATTTTATTAATAATTATTCTATACTTCTAGCTCTTTCTTTATTTTAGAGGTAAACCCTGCTAGTATAAGGTCTAGATAAGTATAAAAATAGGTATTAACGTTATAATTATTATTATAAAAGGTATACTTCTCGCTATTACCGCCTTAATATCTATTATTTTAATATTAACCTAATTTTAGTTATTTATTAAAATTACTAGTCAAAGCCTTAATATCCTTAGCCTTATTAGCTAGCTCTCTATTAGTAAGTAATATAATAATATATTTAAAGTTAATATCTTCCTTCCTAGAATAAGAGATCTTAGTAAGGGTATAAACTATCTATTCTATATATTCTAATAGACCTTTTTTAAAGATTAAGGCTAGGAAGTCTTAATATAATAGAGTCTCTATTTACTCTAGCTAGTTCCTATATTTATTAAACTTAGTAAGGTAGGCGTAGAGGTCTTTAAACTAATTAGATTAAAAGGCTATTAAGGTAAAGAAGACTACTCTTCTTATTATATAAGACTCCGTCTTATATAATAACTTTAATTTTACCTATATATCCTTAGCTACTATAATCTTCTTAATTATAGTATAGATAGCTAGTATATAAGTAATCTAAATAGTAGTAAGGGCTATCTTTTCCTTCTTAATATATTTATCTTATAGTTTATTAATAAGTAGTACGCCTCCTTTAATAGGCTTAATCTAAATTAGAGGTAGGTATTTAGAGTTAATAATAAGATCTAGGTTATTAATAATAAGATAGTTCTAAACTACTACTTCCTATTACTTATAGTTCTCTTTACCTTTAAGCTTCTAAATTTTATAATAGTTAGCTATTATACTACTAATAATAAATAGTCTAGGGAATAATACTTTTAAGACTATTATAAGACTTATTAAAAAGCTTATTATATAAATTATATAGTTCTTAGATTATATTAAACCTAGGCTTATAACCTATTTAAATAATTAATAATTAATAAGTTATTTATATATAATTTAGGTGTAGTATAATAGTACTAGTCTACTAAGGCCCCCTAACTAGTCCTGATTAGTAATTACCGAGGTTGACCCGGCTTAAATGCTAACAGGTAGTAGTATAAGAGCTAGCAGGACTTTTGGATGTTGAAAAGGGTTAGCAGAGAAACTACTTCAACTTTAATAGGTAAGGTATTTTCGTTAATCATTTTTCGTCTCGTCCAGACTTTCCCATCTAGCAGACTCAGCTGTCCATATTCAGCCACTGACTGCACTATAGGTAGCCCGATATCACCTCGGGTAATTTTGGTACCTTCAAGACATCACTACGGTAGCTCGGGTAGAAGACATTACCTAGCCTACAACTTTGACAAGCGGTTCGCCCCGCGATGGCGCTGTAGCTATATTTGATGCACCAAGTAAAATGAGCCAAGTGAGTAAGGTACCCGTGGTGACCACAAGTGAGTCCATACTTTACGCTAACTTTTAGCGTCTTGGCCATCCATCAAGAGGAGTAGTTCAGGATTGGTTGTAGGCATCGAGCGGGACTGCTGCTTACTAATAGCTTACTCACCCTAGCAGCGCCTTAATGTCCGACAACGCTTGTTCCTTAACCAACGCATCACCCGAAGAGCTTACAATATACCAACATACAAACATACAAACCGTACTCTCCACATCAGAATAATCTTCAGCCAGCCACGAAAAACGAAACTGCCAAGAGCTGTCTAGCCTTCAATTATCCAGCTATCTAAAAGTATCATTCCCCGCTTTTGTTTCTTCTTATCCTCTTACCGTGTATAGTCATACGGTCTATCTCCCACATCCTTAGTTCACCTTTCAGCCAGCCCCCTAATCAAATATTCCCCCTTGAATTCCACTCATCACCTTCTCCAATTCCAGTCCATTCCAATCATGGACTTCTCCTTGCCTTTTGGATCCTCGCGGTCGATTCCTGGTTCATGGTCCCCGGCTAGCGGAGCACTCCCGATATTCCGGAGGGGAACATGGTGGATACTGGCTTTCTTCAGCCAATGGCCTGTGCTAATGCTTCTGATCACGTCAAACTAATCGGCCAGCATACCATGGTATTTGTCCCTGGATGTTCCAATTGTTTCTCTAGATTTTCTACTCCACCTTCCCCACCCGATGTAGTCGTAGCCTCTCTCCCAATGCTATACACCATCATCGCAACACGGCCGGATCCAGAACACCTTTTGGCCCTTGCAAACACCTTATTGATGCCGCATCACTTGGTCCAAAAGCTGTTCTGGATCAGTCCATTTTACGGTGATCGTCTATGGCCTTGGAATCTACTGGCTGATGGATAAAAGCCATGAAGCCATGAAAGCTATGACAGCCCGAGAATTCATCTACCTAGCATTGGGTGTGTTCAATCAACTCGTCTTACTAGTTTGGAGCTTGACTTGAAGAAACGCTCCCTGCCCCTCCTCTATATTCAATCTCTCCTCTGAAGTCAATTTCACCTCTATATTCAATTTCATCGCTACAATCAATCTCTCCACTACATTCAATCTCAGGTTCAGGCTCAAGTTTAGATTTGATCGCAAATTGCTCCAACACTTTACACCAAGCTCAAAACTCTTCACATCCCTTCTCGCCATGTCTGCCTCAACTCATGATCCTCCTAAAGGTGGAGCACCAGACCCTGAAGACCTTCCAAAGGAGCTGGTGGATGCGATGCAAGCGATCTTTGGCAAACATCCCGGCTATCGCACGAGTATGTATGATCCAACCTACCATCGACATAACGGACTCATTCTTGTCCTTTATCAGCCCACGCGAAAGGACTTCTCGTGGAGGGGACATTCACACCATCGGAGCAAGCGAAGACGCTTTCGATCGCTGCTCACTTCAACAACGCCTCGACTCCAGTGATAGCTCGCTTTTCCGTCGGCGGCGGTCTGCCGATTATAAAAGATACAAATGATCAAGCCACTCCCAAAGGTGTTGCCATCCGCTTCAAGATCGACGAGGATACACATACCGACCTGATCAGTCATTCCTTCCACGGATTTGCCACCCGGACTGGCGAGGATTTCTTGGCCTTTCTCCAGCTTCTCCGTGACGTCAAAGTCGCGGAATTCTTGCTCAAAAAGGCCGAGGACGAGGGTCTCGACACTACCAAGGAGAAGGAGAACTTGAAGAAGGCCCAAACTGCTTTCGGAACCTTCCTTGCCAGCCATCCATCTGCCGCAGTCTTCGTGTCGTCCCCAAAGCCAAATCCCTTCAACTATGGCACCATCACGTACTACGAGCCCAACACTCACGTTTTGACAAACAAGGACGGAAAAGTTACAAACGTTCGATACCGCCTCGATCCAGCCGATGGAGACCATCTATTCACTCCGGAGCAGGCGAGTCAACTCAATGATAACTACTTGGAGGATGATCTCAAGGAGCGTTTTCCACAAAAGCCCATTATCATCTACATTCAAGCGCACATTGCGGGCCTCGATGATGTTCTAGATGACGCCACTATCCCTTACAAGAGCACAACCTTCGTTCCAGTTGGCAAGTTGACGATCAACAAGGTCGCCGCTGACAACGCCGCTGCGCAAAAAGAAATCGCATTCAGTCCGACTCCGGACAAGTTCGGTATCAAGGGTATCGCTTCATCCAATGATCCTCTGATCCAAACTCGAAAGGGAGTCTACTACATCAGTGCTGACCAGCGAAGACGTGAGAAGCAAACGGAGTAGTTCAGCTGTTTCCAATCACGCAAGGGTACTAGATCGTGGTCAACTGTACGTGAAGTCGTTGCTTCTCTCCGCTTTGAATGGGTAATTCAATCAATGAGACGCAACTTTTATCTCGGGGCGCTATTTCTCCTATTCTTCCCACCTTTAACGTATATCCTACCAACTCCTACCAAATCAACATTAGTCCCAAACCTTAGTCCCATATAATGTTCGTGGGCGCCAACAGCACCGACTGCACGTAGTTTACGGGCATTACATCCTGAGTAAAGTGTCTACCGAACGTAATATTTCCTTACCACCTACTCCGCTTTCCCAAATGGTTTGAGCTAGCTGCCTAAATATTACCTTCCCTGTTTTGATCAGAAATGTTCTAGTAGATCGAATCTAGGAAAATCATCATCAATATCTCGCTATTGGAGAAGGTCTTGCAGCGCCCCCCTTGTTTTGGCCGTTTTTCTAATACCACCCAAGCAAACGTTTTCCCGCACACCGGGGCCCCAAATACCTTTTTTTGATGCGCTATAATCTCTTCTCCTGAACGCCTCCTAGGCTTCTTGCAGCAATGCTGCTTTTCAAGAAGAAAAAACGAATAAACTTGGCCTTGAAGCGGCCCGATTAAGGGTTTGCCGTGTCTATTGGCTCTTGGAGCTTATATTAAAACTCTCATATGTATGTTCTCTGTCGCGAGTTCTGTCTGTCTGCTTGTCCGGGCTTTGCTGACTCCGAGAAATAGGGTGGGTTGGGGGTGTGTAACAAGTACGTACCTAATTGTGCACAGGTCTTCTATTTTGCAGGCTGCTATCCCATACCTGGCAAGGCACTCATCTCAGAGGATTTTACCGAGGTACAGCCGAGACGAGTGCCAAATTCGCCAGGACATGGGGTACATTCTTTCTTTGTTTCTTTTTCGCGAGTTCTCTCTCCCTTCTATTTTTGAGTTTTGCTTTAAGTTTTTTTCGAGGGGGGGAAATCGGTTTTGTACATAAATCCACCAAAAACCACTTATTCCAACATCTTCAATATCAATTTTGACACCTTCTATAAATCAAAAGGGGGATCTTTCCGTAGAGGTTTCTTCCCATTAATCGCCATAACTTTCTAGACGGTTTTGAAAGCAAGAAGAGGATCAGACCGCAACATCCTTGACAGCTTTCAGCTGATCACAAGGGCTGGCGAGGCTCACCGTGGGTGCTTCTGAATGCTGGACCGTGTTGGTGGCCTTTCCTTTAGTCAAGGCTTTTCTCTATATGTATAACAACTAGGACTCCGCTATTATACTAGCGGAGCCATGCTAGTAGGTGAAAGTACGTATTGAAACGCCGACGATATCGGTTTATAGAGCTTGAATGCAGTTCTCTAAATGATAGGATCATGTAGACAGAATACTAACCGCGTCGAGTAAGTACTTTAAACTCAAGCTAGGTATCTAACTTAAGTATAAGTAATTCAATACTAAGATCCTAGCCTAAGTAGTGAAGTTAATACTAAATATTTAATACTAAGAATTTAAGTCAATATTCTAATATAGTATTAAAACCTAACTTATAAAACTAAATAAATTTACTAAGACTTTTATTATCATTATAATATTATAAAATATAATAATTTACTACAATTGTAATACTAAATATACTTTCTAGTAGTATAGAAAAGTAATCTGATTTTTTAGTAATTTATTATAAATATTCAGACTATCTAGCTAGATATCTCTAATCCTCTTACAACATCCCATCTTCCCTTAACCCCTACCTAATCCTATCATATCCTATCCGCTCTCCACCACGACTTCAGCATCTATCTAGCCTTCCGTTAATAAATTCATGGAGAGCAACCTTTTTCCTTCGCCTGCAGCCTCCCGTTTTCGTGATAAAGGTTGGTGTAACGTTGAGCTGGGGGATTGAGGTCTAGAGTGGGAAAGGACGGCTGGGCTGTGGCGTTTTACGAGGTCTTGGTCTTGATATTTGTTTGTTCGTTTTAGCTGTTTTTGTAGGAGGTTGTTGGGGGGGAAGTTGGGGAGCTGAGATGGGTTGGCGGATGGGGGAGATGAGAGGGAGATCTGTCAGGGGAGATATGGAGGAGAGTCTTGGGCGTGGTATGCTGTGGATTGATTGTCGATTGTGGAGGCTGGTGTTTTGGGACAAGTGAGATTTGCCAGTATGTGCGGCGATAGGTCTGAGAGTGTGTGTTGGTGGCTAGTATGGTTGCATTGTGGTTCTTGGTTCTTGGTTCTTGGTTCGGAGGTGATGGGTTAGTGGGTGGAGAAAACTTGATGGAGAGAGTGGATTGTTGGGTTATTGGGTTGATTGGTAGGTTGGTAGAAGCTTGATGGCGGAGGATGTGGAGTTTAGGGCGTTGTTTGCATAGTCGTTTCGTGGTGATGTCGGTGTGGGTAGTTTTTATTTGCAGTCAATACGCCTTTGATATGGCTCCCTGGCCGTGAAAATCGGTGTATGACGTGGGACCATCATTTGCGTTTAGTAGTTTTGGATAGAGTGGCGTGTAAGCAGCACTCCATCGTGAATCCCAGGCCTTCGTATCACTGGGGGACTCTGGTATATCGTATCCATCACACATAAGATCGAGCATTATCCTCCACCTCCAGCCCCAGCACCATCCCCCTTCACGCCTCTCAACCTCAAAACCTCCTCAAAAACACCCACAATCTGATCTATATGCTTATCCCTCGCCTTCTCAAACGGCGTCTCTTCATCCTCATCCGCCAACTCGGCATCCGCACCATTCTCTAGCAGAAATCGAACGACGGCGTCATGATTGTTGATAGCAGCTAGTGCAAGCGGTGTATTTCCATTTTTGTCCTGGGTGTTGATTTTTGCACCATGCTTGAGCAGGATTTTGACAATGACTTTATGGCCTTTTGCTGCGGCGAGTGAAAGGGGTGTGTTTCCTTCTAGATTGGTGAGCTCGATCTCGGCGTCCTTGGCGAGCAGGAGCTTAACGCATTTCGTATGGCCATTTTCGGCAGCGCGGGAGAGTGGTGTTTGTCCCATATTATGCCCATGGTGGACTTTGGTACTAGGGTGCTTGAGTAGCAGGTCGATAGCCTCTTCTTTGCCCGCGGCTGCTGCCCATCCCAGCGGTGTCAGATCCTCCCAATTGCCGATGTTTGGGTTGGCTCCGGCGTCTAGCAATAGTTGCGCGACCGGGAGGCGATCTCTTTGGATGGCTTGGTAAAGTGGTGTTTCTTTCCAGCGACTTTGGGAGTTCACATCGATATCTTTTCTCGCAAGGAACATTCGAACGATTTCCTCTCCTCTGGTGACGGCCATCCATAATGGTGTTTGCTGGTATGTAGTCTCCGCTAGGTTTGGATTGACGTCTGGTCTGTCGAGCAGCAATTTCACTACTTCGACATGGCTTTTGAAGAGTGCTGTGATGAGCGGTGTAAAGCCGTCTTTGGATGTTTGATTTGGGTCAACTCCTGACTGCTGTAGTAAAAGCTCTACCACGGCGTGGTGGCCTTGTTTGGCGGCTTTGAACAAAGCCGTTTGACCTGTAAAGTCTAGCTTTTCGGGATTGACGTTTGGCTGCTGCAATAGGAGCTTGACCATTGGTACATTGCCTCCCTCGGCGGCGAAGTGGAGGGGAAGTCTGTCACCAGCGGTGCCAATGGTGGGATTTGCACCTCGTTGTAGCAGGAGCTCCATGGCGGCTACCTGACCGTACTCGGCTGTCACACATCTCAGAGTCCGCATTAGTACCTTTGTAGAATTGCAGTGAGCAATTCACAGCTTAGGTGTCAGATTGAGAGCAACTGCAGCTCTATGCACAGCTGTGAACCCCAGAATCGCCATCGCACAGGTGATACTACGATCTTTATGTTCGAGTTCTTATATAGTAGCGAGAGCACATACAACATTTCAGGCTTAGCTGCTGATACTTGCATTGTGTTTAGGGTAAGCAGAGAAGCCAGGATAATGGCCGGATGTAGCATATACTGGAATTTAAAGGGAGTGATAAACCGCCATACCGAAAGTATATGCAATGATGGTAAAATTGAAACTTCGGACAAAGGAGGAAATGGTGTCCATTGGATAACGTACCTGCTCGAATGAGTGGCGGCCATCCCGAGTTATCAGTGACCTGAACATCGACACCTCTATTAAGCAACACTTCCACCTGCTTAATATCGCCCTTCTGGACAGCCCAAAACAGTTCATTGGCGAACTTCTTCTCAATCGCAGCCGCAATCTCCTCGGCATGAGAATCCTCATAAGAAGGGGGCTCCTGTTTCGAGCGCGCAGCAAGCTCCCGCAGAACCTCGAGGTCAGCTAGGTGACTATACTGCTGCGTTCCGTCCTGCAACAAGGCCTCGAGCTGCTTCTGCATCTGGCCTTGGATAGAAACGTTCAAGGAATCGTGCAAGCGCTGGACGAAATGGGCGATGTCGTTGACCAGTCTTTGGAAGCTGTTCTTGTCCACTGCGGCCCACCAGAGCTTCTTGTGACCACAGGTTTTCGACTGGATCACTTTGGCTGCGGCGTTGGAGGTCGAGCGGCCAGATTGGCCAAAGAGTCGTTTGAAGCGGCCGATCGACTCTCTGTCATCCCCCTCATCGGCAGCTGTCCGGCTGTCTTCATACTTTGGAGGTCTTTCGACGAGCGTGAGGTTGTACTTTTTCTTCAAGGCTTCCGTATCACTGACCAAGTTCTTGATATGCTGCAGCGTATCCGTGATCAACTTCCAATCCAGAAGGATATCAGCTTTGGCCGGGTCCTGCAGACCTGCTTTCTCGGCCCATTGCTCTAGTCGGAACTGTTCCCATTCGAGCATAGACCGCAGGATATCTGCATCTCGACCAAGATTGTTGGCGGCAGCGAGGAGAACGAAGCCCTTGACGCAGCCATCGAACACTTGCGCCGAGAATCCGATGATGCTTACCAGTGTCGCCGCAACGCCAACAACCTCCAAGCCAGTTGCCATGACAGTGTGGATGTGACTTTTTATGCTACATAATTTTGCTGATGAGAAAGATTGAGGTATGCATATGAGGCCCAGAGCGTGGGAGATTTGGACTTAAGTATACATTTTGGGGGCCAAACATTGAGCCAATCATGTGAGCTGGATTACTAAGTTGAACTAGCGTGTACGATCAAAAACCCCGAGCACCTTCATATATAAGGTACTCGCTAATTTACGTATTTCAGTCATCGCAATGCCACATATCCCCGAACGAAAAGAAGTCCCTAGCTCGCAGGATCAGGCCAGGTCAGTACTCAAGAACCTAGCATTGTGGATTCTGGGGGGTCCGATGAGGTTGAGGATGGGGACGGATGGAATAGATATTGGGAAGGAGGAAGAGGATGGCGATGAAGGGGATTGATGACGGTGATGATAGAGGTAGAAATGTAGGTGATGGGTGATGACATGACGTATTCGTCTTAAAGTACTTAAGGTACAAATACGATCAGTCGCAGTATGGGAGTGCCGTCAAACTGAGTCAAGGAGGTGTGCCAAGTCAAGAAGTGTGCTATGCTCTGCTACCCCGTCATGGGTGCGAAAGATACAGATCGTCGTCACCTAATCCAAAGACTTCACCGCACCGCCATCCTCGCCAGACTCAAGCATGGCCTGCAGTATCACCAGATCCATCAAGGCCTCCTCGGCCGTCGCCCTTTGTTCCATCTTCCCCGTGCGTATTGCATTGGCAAAGGAGGCGACCTCGCGTTCGACGGCATGACTACATATATACCGCTGGTCAAAATGCGCCTTCTTCTCATCTCTTTCTCCCTTGGGGCCTTTCCGTGATAGAGTCACCTCCGTCGGCGTGACGGTCACACTGCCTTTGTCCGTCGTGACCGACATTTCCCAGGGCTCCTCCGCCTTGTGTTCGGCGCCGAAGGACAGGCTGAAGGTGCCGTTGTTTGCGTTCGTGATCTGTAACGTCGCTTGAACGGTATCCAGGGGCACAAGTCTACGCTGCAAAAAGGAGGTGAAGGCGGCGACTTGAGTAATGGATTCGCCGCCGGCTGCGAGGAGGTAGCGTATTGCAGCGACAAAGTGGATGCCACAGTCGAGCAAACAGCCGCCGGAGTACTTCGGAGACTGGCGCCTACGTCGAAGGGTATGAGTCAGCCAGGATTGAACGACCACTGCGGTATGCAGAAAGACTTACCATTCAGTTCGATAATATCGATCGTCCGGACCGATGAAACCGTGAAGGTTCAGACTAAAGGTGACCACGTTCCCCTTCAGCTTCCTGATCTGTTCGGCCCCAAAGTTCATTTGGTCCATAAAGCGGTAATTCTCTGCCACGCTCCACAGCAACAGCCCTTGATTGTTGTGCTTCTGGTACCAATTCAGAAGCTCGGTAGCTGTCTTTACGTCTTTTGCAATGGGCTTCTCGCTAAGAACATGTTTTCCGGCTTTGATGGCCCTCTTTATGAAATCTGGCTGAACAGGTATAGGTAAGGCTACGATGACCGCGTCTATATCTTCACGGCATAGGAGGTCATTGAGTGAACGCCCTGAGGCGCAAGGGGTGTCAAAGTAAGTATCGACGGTACCCTTGGCGATTTTGGCAAGCTTGTCGGCGGACTGCTTGGATCTAGAGTATATAGCTTTCAAGGAGAGGAGGGAACAGGCTTCAACCACTGGTAGATGTTCTACAATGGCATAATCAGCCAGAGCAACGTCAAGCTGACAGCTTGTACTCACCGTCGTGGGCAAAGATGCCAGCGCCGATTATCGCGATACCCTTTGCCATGTTGTTTCATCACAATTCGGGTGAATCAAAATCTGGGACGACGGCCGCATTTTGAATGGAATGTGGATTCTCCGCAGCATTCTATTGGCGGTGCATAGCGAAAGGGTCTGCCTCATTCTTGAGGAAGAAGCGGCATTCGATGCAGAGGTTGCGACCGGTCTGGAAAAGGAGCTGAAAGTGTTACAGTAGTACGCCAGAAGGTCAGATCGCGCACATCTGCGATGAGCCCAGCAGACTGGTTCGACCGGTGGGAAGAACCCTTGGCACCCACCGACCTGGTTCACCCTTATCAGCCAAGTTCTTGGGTCGACTAGGGGGAGCTAGACAATACATAGTGTGAATAGTCACCCTGCATGCATTCCTGACTAACCCATCTTGACGCCCATGCTCAATTATCATTGGCGAGCTGGTTGCAGAAGGTTGGAAGGTTGGAAGTCTGTTGCTGGATCAGCAGCATGGAGGGCAGCAGGCATCCGAGGATCGAGAGTCTATTCTGGGCTGATGGTGCCGTACCGGTTGGGCGGGGCAGTGGACTTCTGGATGGTGGTCGCCCGTGCTATGAAGCTTGATGTCGCAACGCTGCAGATATATCGTAACATTGTGCCTTAGTGGGTGGTCGTGCATAGGAGAGCCAGCTGTATGGAGCAGGAGCGCTTGGGAAAATCGATGGCGATCCAACGCTAGTACTAGTAAAGGTTAGCGTCCCGGCATCGGGGCCCGGGATTCTGCACGCGAATTGGCCCAGGCGCTTTCAACTTTTCGTCGCTGAAGATTGGTTTGCAACTCTCTCGAGCAACTTCCCATGATCAAGTTCAGATGTTGAGGTTGCTGATGCAGACTACTGATGCAGGAGACGTTGCTCTGACGTCATAATGGGAGAAAAAGCAACAGCTTACATCCGTCCAAGCGGCTTCGTCCACCATCGGCTCGTGCCTTGAACAACAGGCCTAGATGATATGGCAGACGGATGTTTGGACCCTCGTGGTCAAAACCCTCAGATCCTCTTTCTCCCTTCAGGTTCCCAACAACGGGCAGGCTTCCGTTCCACCCCAACCTTACGTCTGAACATCAGAGCAGCTATTGGCCGTCCCTAGATGTGACTGCAGTGGCAGACACTCAATTGAACAGCTCTCGGCTGTGGTGTTGTGACGGCTGCAGCATTTGGCGTGGGATCGCCCTCCGGTCCTCCCCTTTCGAGGATTATACCATTGTAGTTACAAACAGAATGGGAAAGAAGCCGCCAACGGTGTTGTCACTCAAAGCGGGCATTCCAAATCTGTCCATACTGGAACAAGCGGTGAAAGAGGTGGAACATAGCTTTTGCTAGATATATGTACCTGTCTATAAGGCACGATATCTCGGATCGGCAATATCAATTGCAGACAGCGATCCAGGTCAGTGGTACATGGCACGGACAGTCGTTAGCATTGATGCTCGGTACATAGGGGTACGGCTGGGGAACTAATAGCCTGGTCGAAAAGTTGCCGAACGTTGCCTTCTAACCCGCCGATGCCGGTCGAAATGTTCTATCGGTGGTGATAAGGCGATCGTCAAGCTCGTCTCTACAAGAGCATCTGCTATGAGGAAGTGAGCTCAGCGGCTATTAGCCAGATAAGCTTGCAAACGGTAGGTTCTTCAAATTCATCGACGCCAGATACGGCGAGCAGGATGTCCTTCAATACGCAGTTCACCCAGATGATAATACGACAGATCTGGAGAAGGTCGTTCAGAATGTGAGGCGTACATCTGACTATGACTTCCTTGAGAACGCTTCCCTCATCTTTAACAATGCGTCTGGAATTTTGTTTCTGCTGTGCTATACGACCGTTTGTCTTTCCTTGGGTTGATTACCTCACGCGAGGTGGTTAAGTAGACCATCGTACCTGAAGAGGAGTCGAGCCTGAGTGGTCACCAATCACTGAAACCCTCTTCTAGACACTTTGCGGATGCGTTGGCCAGGTTTTCTTCGCCATTTTCGATCGCTATAGATTACTACAACATACGTTTACGTGGCGCCACACAATGCCCAAAAGTCAAGTCTAGCAACATTTACGAAAGACAAGACCTCAACTTGCTTTGGGTGCGCTCACTTCCTGGTTCAACAATTCTATATTGGCCCTTCGGAGCTTTCGAATGATCCCGCATGCATACTTTGCTACAAGCTATCTCACCTCCTGACATCTCCACTCATCTACTCATGCAGCGTAACAAACAACTTTTCCATATCTGGCAATTACTTCGTACACTCATATTCCGATACTACCACTCATTGCTTCCATTAGGAGATCAAGGCCCTGCTCAGTGATGTTTTCGTGGTTGCGACCCGGTTTCAGGTCGACTTCCTTGCATCCCTCACCTACTTCCTCTTGCTCGTCACAGCCTCTCGCTGACATGTATAGCGCGAGTCCTCTGCTGGCAAAGTCCCGCACAAGGTCAAGTACACGGGCACCCTCGATTATGTAAGGATGCCGACCTTCGGTATCCTCCTTCGAGACAGCAGAGACCTCGTCGCTCTTACTTGGAGCGTACTCGTCAGCCATGTGCTCTTCCATAGAATTATCATCGATCGCTCCGTCGCCGGATTCTTCTTCTTTGTCAGGAATATCCGCCGCGGGTTGAGCGTCCTTGTCTTCGCTCTCAACATCTAGTAGGCCGTTGTCGCTCTCAATATCCTGATCTTCGGCGATTTCATCTGTCTGATATACGTCCTTCCTATCATTCGGCTCTTCTTCCTCGACAGAATTGTCCTCTCCAGGACATTGGGTGTTGATGTCGTGGACTTCGTCGCTTTTGATGTCTTGGGACCCCTTATTCATATCTTCTCTCTCCGGTACAACCTTTCCCACGAAAATGCCGAATTTCTCATCTTTGGTAGAATCGACCTCTCTTGGATGCCGGGTTTTGATGCTCTCGTTATTGGTGACATTGCTCTTGTTGCCCTGAACGTCATTATGTATCTCGATTGAATCATCCCGCTCCGGCACAACGCTTCCCCCTACAACACTGGAATTTTCTTCTTTCCCAGAATCATCTTCTTTAGGTTGTTGGATCCCCATGCCCCCGTTGTGGACATCCTGGCATCTATCATCTTCGATGGCATCGTGATGGTAAAGCATGCCATCCATATTTGGTATACCATTTTCGGTCATGTTACCGGCCCACACCTCCTGGCCAGAATTGTCTTCTCCAGCTTCCTGGACCTCTGTGAAACCGTTGTGGATAGGCATGTCAGCCGCCTTGGGCACGCCGTTTCCTGCCGAGTCTGCCAAGTTACTGGGCTTCTCTTCATTATCAAAGACGTCCTCCTTGGGTTGCTGGATCTCCGTTACCCCGTTGTGGGTGGGTATTCCAGCGGTCTGTGGCAGGTCTTTCTCTGCTATATCACAGGGCTTCTGTATCGGGCTCGAAATGTCCTCTGAAGATTGTTGGTTCTCTATGCCCCCGTTGCAAACAGGCATGTCAGCGGTCTCAGGCATGCCGTTTTCTGCAGTGTCACTGGGCTTCTCTTGCTGATTAGAATTGTCCTCTGATTGTTGGATTTCAAATGCCCCGTTGTGGATAGGCATGTCAGCTGTTTTTGACTGATCCTTTTCTACTATATTGCTGGCCTCCTCATCCGGGCTAGAAGCGGCCTCTGAAGGTTGTTGGGTGTCGCTGCCCCCGTTGAGGATGGGTATGTCAGCGCCCTTAGGCACCTCGTTTCCTGCAGTGTCACCGGGCTCCTGTACTTCGTCGACATTATCCACTCTCGGATGTTCAGCGTCAATGTTGATCTCATCGCTTCCCTCGACCAAGTCATTCGTCTTAGGTACGCCGTTGCCATTAGTGTGTCGAGGCTTCATTGCTGCGTCGGCACTGTCCACTCCTGGGTATTGATCGTCGGTTTGCGTGGCTTCGGTACCAAATCCGTCGTTTGTTCCGTCATGTCGCTCAACTTGATTATCTATCTCGGGCATGTCGTTCTTTGCTCCTTTACCGGGATCCTCAACTTGGTCGTCCATTCCAGGCACGTCTTTGTCGGCGACATCCCCGAGTACATCGCCCTCTCTGGAGTGTTCAACGTCGACGTTCCCGGCGTCGGCATCATGGTCCTGAGTATTGTCGATGCAATTAGGTACCTTGACCGGATCATCCGTCTCGGGTATATTGTTTTCTGTAGTATCGTTGGTTACAATATCCTCCCTGGGCTGTTGATCGTCAATGTTCTCGGCCTCGGCATCAAGACCTTCACCACCGTCAACGCCATCATTTTCTTCGACCAGGTAGTCCGTCTCAAGCATATTATCTTGTGCTTTATCATTGGGCTCATTGACCACGTCGTCTGTCTCGGACACGGCTTTCTCTGCTACATCACCAGGAACAGTGTCCTCTCTCGGGTGCTGAGCGTCCATGGTCCCAGCCCCGACATCAAAATTTGTAGCATCGTCATTGCCAACATGTCTGTTCTCTGAGTCATCCGTAACAGGCACGTTGCTCTCATCTTCTTCAACGGGCTTATCGAAGTCGTGGCTCGAGCCCGCAACGTCGGCAAATTCCAACCGATCTTGGTTTTCGCGGCTTTCGTTAACTGTATCATGCGTTGCACATCCACCGGGCTCGTTCATAATGCACTTAGTGACCTGTGCGCTCTTCGCACCATCCTTGACACCAAGTGATACACCCGCAGCTCCAGGAACTTTCCAAGCTTTTGATATTCTGTAAGGTCGCCGAGGCGATGCTCCCACCGACCAAGAATGATCAGCAGGTCTCTTACGACCGCCGTGAACCGAAGCTGAGCTGGCCGTTGACTTCGAGGACGAAGCGACTGCTGGAGGAGAAGAGACGACGATTTTCTCTATCAATCCCAATGGAAGATCATGAGATCTTGATACTTCCAAGGGCGGCGTTGCTGGTGGGAGTGGTATTAGATTCCCGTTCTCGTCGAGCCCGCGCTTGATGGGCGCCACTGAAGTTTTGCCATACCGGTACCACACTTGATGGACCGTAGTGGGTGAGTCAGGCGTGAAGCTCTTAACATGCTGATGGTCTTCAATCAACTCAACGCTCATGGAGATTTCGCTCTGCTCAATTACTTCAAGTCCTTTGGGCTCGCCAGGATTTTCTGGTGTACTGCCGTGAGCGTTGTTGTCTAAGCCCCTGCCATCCTGTTGGTCTTCATTCGAATCACCGCTCGTCGGAGACTCGCCCTGCTCGAGTTCTTTGAGTACTTCGCGTCCAATGGATTCTTCAGATGTGCTGTCTGGGGTCTTGTTGTCTGGGGTCTTGTCATGCTGTTGGATTTTGATCGTCTCATCCCATGGGAGAAGTTCGCAATGCTCAAGATCTTGGAGTTCTTCGGAATCGCTCGACTTTACTGACGTGCTCTCATGAGTGTTGTTATCTGAACTCATATCCTGATGTTCGTCTTCAATCGTCTCATCGCCTGGGGAAATCTCGCCCTGCTCAAGATCTTTGAGTCCATCGGATTCGCCCGACCTTACTGACGTGCTGTCATGAATGTTGTTGTCTGAATACCTATTATCGATCTTGAGCCAATCTTCCTCAATCTGCGCGATCATATCCAATTTCTCCTCCAGCATCGTTCCACTGTGCTGGTGTGAGTCTGGCGGTTGGACTGTTGTTGGCATGATGACTTGTATTTGAGTATTTTTTCAAGATTGGTTTGATGAATGGTCGAATGGTGAGTTGCATTAAATACAAGGTCAGTGGGTGTTGCGATTGTGTGCCAATGTATTACGTGAGTCCGGACATGTTCAAGGACCAGAGTGTGTGTTAATGTTCCAGCAGATAAGGCTAGGACTGTTGAAGGGCGCAAAAATGGTCATGTGAAATCTGTTGGGGTCAGTACGCTCTCGCGTTGAGGGGTAGTTAATTTGACAGTTCCGGAAGCAATACTTCACTTTCGCCACCACATCTCAACACATGGATTAAATCTGTCTGCAGTCTAATCCGTTCACGCTAGACGAAGTGAGGACTGTCTTTATGCCACAGGCACAAGGTCAAGCCATGGCATGTGGCAACCCTCACTACTGCGGACTTCTCAACACAATAAGCAACGGCAAGTGTAAGGGCTTCAACATGCGGCAGGACCGACTCCGCACACCGTGCTCGACGTACGGAACTCGTTCCCATCCAACGAGCCACCGGTCGCTAGCTATGTACATGCTGGCGGCTGGAGTCTGTGTCAAAGTCCTGGTCGGAAGACTACTTCCTCCTCACCCCTGCCATGCCTTTGTTGGCACAATCTCTTATGTCGTAATTTGATGTGCGACAGCGATGGAAGGGCCTAGGTCTCAATCGTGGAAAAGTGCTTTTAGAGGTGCGCAGCCTGCGTTCTCTCTTCTTAGGAAACCCCAAGAATGATGATATGAGGGCACTATGAGTACTATTACCCCCTTCTCTACAGATTTATGATATCGTGAAGCCTAGGATCCAAGTGTAGTCCGCTTGCGGCTTGATGCGTCAGCGACCGAACAATACACAAGTCGCATAAGGAGGCCGCTTTTTCCATCTAGATTTCGTGCCTTCCTTTATTGTTGTCGTACGTTCAATATGGTGTGTTAACCACGCCGCCTTCGAAGGTCTAGTACAAAGATAGTATGTAGAAATAACCGGGTGTATTCTCTCCAAGACTATCCTCCCTAGCAACGACAACTGGCGAAGTCCTGCCAGCATTGACAAAGTCTGGTGCTTATGGTACGACCACCCGAACGGTTCCACGCTCCACGTTCACTGAAAGGGGAATGATGAAGTTCTTGAGGTATGCGCTGCATTCGCCGCAAAGGTGCTTGGACTGAAGGTAAAAATGAGCTACGCTCAGGTTGGGCGCCTAAAGCGCAGATGCAACGAACTTGGTGGTGCTAAGCATCAGCTGTGGCGACATGTGATTATCCCGGACCTCACAACACGCTTCGGCTACAAAGTAACAATGACATATACGTGTTGGATCCTGGTCCTTACCAATCTGCATAACGTCACTTCAACGATCTCGATGGGCGGCTTTAACGTCCTGCTGAAGCTTCTTGTGCTGCATCTTATTCCAGTATGTGCAATCTCCCCTCTGCCAATAGAGAATGGGATCGGCTTACTCCCAAGACCCACACCGTAACTCCACAAGTCGAGTGTGATGCGCTGGGTGCTGATGTGCTGAAATGATTCCAGCCCATCCAACGTCACTGCGCCGATTCCGCCACTCCCTCCATACTTCTTTGTCGATATCGATTTCGCTGAAGATGTACCCATGAAAGCACTGTCATTCTATGGTGCTGCGATATGGCTTATGTACGTACGAAGTCCGGAGTAGAACGTGAACACTGACAGATACCAATGAAGGTACGCTTTCGCGGTTCAACCATGGGCTGAAACTGTAGATTTGACCGATACCGCTACGGTGAAATGCTCAGACCTCACGATCCTTACGCTTCCGATCAGAGGCAACTCCCTGACAGCTGGGCATTGCGTGCTGGCTTTGCATAAACTTGTTACTGCTGTCTACGGACCACCCGCTCGCTATGATTATGTCGTCGCAGCCATGACACTGAACGGAAACCACATCGGACAGATAATCGTCGACACTTTCGAAGGAGCTCAACGCAGTGGCAGCTACAGCCACACCGTGCCCAATGTATCGAGTCAGCCACCAGCTTACGGCAGCACCAACTTGACGCTCGACGACACGGGCACACTCATCGATCAAGAATATTCAGCGCTCCGTGTCAAGTACCGTTACGAAGGCAGACATATCCGCAGCGAGGAGATCTTCACCGCGGCCCTGAACGGTCTGACGTCCCTAGCACCCTACGCCGAACGCAGCAACGAATGCGGCTCCGTGACCGGTGTCAGCGGCTCCGGGAGGGTCGATTTCCACATCCGCTCGATCAACCTGGGCGTATGGGTGACGTCGTGTTTCGTGCTGAAACGTGCCCTGTTGCTAATTAGCCTCTATCTCATGGCGCCGATCAATCGGTTTGGCGAGATGGATTTTCGCGTCGAGTATGGGGGCACGGAGGTCGCCACGGGGTATGTGTATTTGTCTAGGGCACTGAGAGTGGGGGAGGGGAATAGGACGAGTGGGGTTGCTAGCTCGTGATAGACGTATGCAACATTTAATATGATGCATGGCATGGCATGGCATGGTGTAGTTTCCCTCGTGCGGAATGATTGTTTTTGGAGAGCACGATACGTTGTACCGATAAATATATTATGAATTACTAATCTAAACAGCACAACGCCAACAAGTATCATACCAAAACTCACCAACCATCAACCATCAACCAAACACCATCAAAATCCCTCACCGCTGAAACTCCCCACCCCACTCCCCCACCCCCCCCACCCCATGAAATAAAACCTTCACACCCTCCCCCCCCTCCCCAAAATCCACATCTCCATCCGCCTCTCCACCCCCTCATACTCCCTCCTCCCCATCCCCTGCACGCCCCCCACCCCGCTCGCCACCACCGTCTCCTCTATCGCCGCCAACATCGGGTTCTCGTTGGAGCTGGTGTTTGAAGCGTGGTTGTGCAGGAGGTGGAGGGCGGTTTGGTGGAGGTGCTGGAGGTGGATTTCTTGGGCGCCGGTTAGGAGGCCTGTGAGGCGGTTTTTTGTCTTGGGGGTGGGGGTTGTGGTGGGGGGTTTTGAGGTTGGGGTGGGGATTTTGGAGGGGGGGAGGGAGGGGGTAGGAGGGACGGGGGTTTTTGTGGGGGGGGAGGGTTTTGGTTTTGGGGGGGGGAGGGAGAAGCGGGTGCCGTTTTGGCGTTTTTGCTCTGAGGCTATTGTTTGTTCGTGGGGGTTGCGGGGGGGTGGGGGGGACATTGTGCGTTGGGTTTTGGTGGGTTTTGGTGGGAGGGGGGGGAGGTTGTGGATGGGTGGTTGGATGGTTGGGGAGGGGGGGTGTGTGAAATTGGAGGGGTAATGGAGGGGAAGAGTCAGGACATTGGCTTTGTGGGTGGGGAATGGGTATTTATGATTGAGGGTGCACGATTGTTGAGATATCAGCTTCGGCTTTGGGCTTTGGGCTTTGTGCTTTGTGGTGGATAATGGGTGAATGGTGGGTCCTTTGTTTTCTTTGAGGGGTTGTGGTCTTGGACCTTTTGATGAGTCTAGATAAAGGGTTGTTGGGTTGTGGTCTGTTGTGTTTTCTTTGTTCTTGTTCTTTTATGAATGGGTTGGTGGTTGTGGGGTGGAAGGTGGAAGGTGGAAGGTGGAAGGTGGAAGGTGGAAGGTGGAAGGTGGAAGGTGGAAGGTGGAAGGTGGAAGGTGGAAGGTGGACGGTGGAAGGTGGAAGGTGGAAGGTGGAAGGTGGACGGTGGAAGGTGGAAGGAAGTGTGGTATTGGGGTTGAGGTTTATAATGGCTTTGTTCTTGTTTTTGATTTGATCTGATCTGATCATGGGCCTTAAGGTGGTTTTCACGGCCACATTGACTAAGGTGACGTTCCGATTGTGGGTGGCTTTTTGGTAGGAGAGCTTTCCGTATGAGAGCTTTCGTATGAGTTTGGAAGGAGTAGGTAGGTGATGATGGGGTGTCTCGTCGAGGTTGGTGGAGTGTTTGCGGTGGTTGTGATGCCTGGGAAAGCGTAAAGTGATAGATATTGGTATCGATATGATCCACAACACGGGTCTGTGTAGGGTTTCGGTGTTGTACCGAATCTTTGGGTTGCAGACTAGGTGTCTGGATGTAGTACTGCTCACGCGACATGACTACCGTCATTCAACGTTATATATATATACCCATTTACTATCTTCAAAAGTGCCACGAGCATTGCACATCCACTTTAGTCTATACCTTCCCAAAGCAAATCTTATCATACATCACCACAACTCTAATACCTTCAATTTCACCTCCAGATCCCTCGGTCTCGGCGTGATACCACCTCGAACGCTAATCTCATAATCCTCTTTCGCAAACCGCGTCTCAAATACACCAACCCACGCAGCCAACAAACATGAAAACTCGCCCTTTGCAAAACCCTGTCCGATGCAACTTCGCGGGCCCTGCAGGAAGGTGAGGAAGGAGTAGTTGTTGTCCGCACCGCCGGTATTGGCCTTTCCAGAGCCGATCCAGCGGTCGGGGTTGAATTCGGCGGCATCGTCGCCCCAGAGCTCTTTGTTTGCGTTCGTGGCCCATGGCGAGATGTAGAATGGGGTTCCCTTCGGTATGAAGTGGCCGAGGAGCGAGGTATCTGTAGCGGCTACGCGCAGTGTGATTGGTACACCTGGGTAGAGACGGAGTACCTCGTTGCAGACGGCGTTGAGGTAGGTCAGATTGTCGATATCATTTGCGGAGACGATTGCTTGGGGAGAGCGAGGGTCAGGGATGGCAGAGCGAATCTCATCGCGTAGCCGGGTTTGGATCTTGGGATGTTTGCAGAGCATGCAGATTGCCCAGGAGAGAGCGGAGGCTGTGGTTTCGTGTCCGGCGATGAGGAAGGTCATGAGTTGGTTGACGAGATCTTCGTCTGAGAAGCCACCTGATTCGATCGCGACGGATAGAATGTCGGTGGTGTCTCTTTCGTTCTTGAGCATTTTCTGCTTGGCGTTTTGGACGAGAGATAGACATGTCCTTCTGATGACTTTAGACCCCGCTTCGAGGTTGTCGTTCCGTTGTATGCTATGTCTTGATTAGGCTTTGTCTAGACCATGAAGGACGTCCTTTCAATAGGAGTGCTCACGGAAGGTTCCGCATCAGCCATGTCGGAAGGAGGAATGAGAGCAGACGAATGAGACGGGCTCTAGGGCCTAGCGAGAAAATTTTCTTATATGTGCGTATGAGCTCGGTGGTCGGGTCTCGGATGGAATGAAAATCCTGTCCTAAACCTGCAATGCCTATAATGTCAAGGGTTGCTCTACTGGCCCACTCGTTTACATCAATAGGTGCGCTAGATTTTTCGCCTGCCGGATCAACGGCCTCACTGTTTAAGATCAAGGCATGGACTAGCTCGCTCGACTTGCTCCAGAAGATTGGGTATAGCTCCTTGATATGCCGAAAAGCGAATGCGGGATTCAGATTCTTGCGTTGCCTCTGGTGTAGCAACTGATGAGCACGAGAACATTGGAGCATTGAACACGGTGACCCACCTTATGTTCTTCCCCTTCTGCAAGGAAGACACCTACGCCGAGGATCCTACCGAGGCCAGAGGCTAACTGAGGTGGCTTGATGAAATCATACGTCTTGTGCACGAGGATCTCAGCGAGTGCTTTTGGGTTCACTGGAACCAGCGTTTCGGAGTTGAAAAAGTCAAGGTATCTAAGCAGACCATCATTCGGGATTTGCTCCTGCCAGCGACGAATAGTTTCGCCGTCACCATTTGGCTCTCGCAGCATTTTCAGACGATGGCCCATCAAGATGTTGCCACCCTGTTCAGCACGTATTCAGATTACGTGGTGCGTGTGGTGAGGGTTGATAGACATACCGAAGGTCCAGGTATCGCACTCAGAGGACTGAGGAACTTTGGATATATGATGCATCGATATATAAACCAAGCCAGAATCTGGAACGCTAGAGCGCCAAAAGCCGCCACAATGAGATATCCGATAGACAGCCAATCACTGTAGCGGTGAACCAGAAAGACAGCGGTGATATCGCTGATGATGAATATTCTGTAGATTGCCATGACTGCAGAGATGGGAACTATCGCGGTACAATTGGTGGCCTGGAATTCACATCAACACAGACAAGTCAGACGAAACATGAGAGAAGCTCATTCGACTAAGGGGGTGGCGTCTGCTTGTAGATTATGCCAAAAACACTGCTTCTTCCAGAAGATCCTGTCGTACTGGATAATGATGGCTATTCTATCATGCCATGAGAATGCGAATAGATGCTGGTAAATCTGGAGCGTAGACAGCAATGCTAAGCTATGGTGGTCGTCAAAACAAACGCGCCGCTAAGGAGCGTATTCGTGTCATCAATGACGCACGCAGTCCGTCCACTAGCAAGCCATGTTCTTTAATCTATTCGTAACCCTGTATGAAATAAAGTAGTGAGACTACAGGATCGAAGCGAGTGGAATGGTATTGTGTACGTTCTTGATCATAGTAGTATGACTAAGGCTAATGACCAATAATCAGGGAGCCAGTTGACGATTTAGCCATTCCTAATGCGGAAAGGTTCGATGATATAGGATACCACTAGTGATGTATCCGAGGTATTGAAAAGAACCAAGCAAGCTTCTACAACTCTCCCTCGCTCCTACACATGGTCTTCATTTCCAATGTCTACCAAAAGTGACTCGGACATCATGCTGATATCCCTTTTATCTCATTGCAAGTGCAAAAGCGAGGCTCCGGCCCATCCCTAGGTTTTTTATCTCTGGCATGTCGACCACCGTCCCAGTACGGTGGTGCATGTCTTGTCGCCTAAGACCCAGGACTCCGAAAGAAACACGAGCATAGCAGAATACTTTCCAGAATATATACCTCAAGACCCTACATCTCTACCCTAGTGCTAATTCAGATGTTCTGCAAACAAATGTTTCGCCCTTTAGCTGCCATGGCTGTCATGCAGCTTACACCCCTGTTGTCCTCCTTGTCTCGTTCCCTTCCTTATAAAAATCCACTAGTCTTGAGCTATATGCCTTTCTCTTGCAATTGTTACTCTTCTATTGTCGTGTAAATCCTATATCCGATGATGATTTTGACCGCAGGTTGCTGGCCATTGCATTTGATGCCTCAGATGGATGGTAATAGGGAAAGAAGATACTCCACCATCGTTCAACGTCGGAAATTGTCACGAGTTCCATAGCTTGTAAGCTTGTCAAGTCTATTGTCACTGTCACTTTCCACTGGCGCACTCCAGTGCTCTTTCAATGATAGCAACACATGAATTCGTTGCGCTTCATACCCACAAGCTTGTTAGGAAAAGCTAAGGCTCAATATATAAATTGTCATATATTGAAGATTGAGAATTACTGGAAAGAAAAACTACACGGAGCTCACCTAAGCCAACCCAATAGCTTTCAGCGCATTCGTATAGTATTCCGTCCTCTGAGCGCTTGCAGATGCACCGATACACCCGACATACGCATCGAAAGCCTCCGTCCCTGCTTTCGCCAAACCACTCACAACACCATCGTCACACTGAGCAGTCAGAAACCACGCCGCGCTACCAAAATCATACTCTGGATGACTCAACAGCAGATCAATCACATTCTCCGGTCCGGCTGCTTGCGCTGCCTCCAGCTCTCCAGCAAGCCCCGGTATACTGCGCGCATAATCCAAATTATATGCTGCGGACTGCATATTCCTCGTTCCCTGCCCCGGAACGGGAAAGGGGAAATAGTGGTGCGAGTATTTGAAGTCACCAGATTCCATGGCTATAGTACTGACCACTGCCGCTTGGGTTGCTGGGTCGGTGATCTTGTAGGTGGCGAACGAGGCCAGGATTGGCGCTAGGGCTTCTTCGGCCGTCTTGCACTCGAGAGGGTGAGTTGCGCCAGAGCAAGTATCGGATGAGGGCGCGATGGTGAGCAGTGAGGCGGCGGTGAGAGAAGAGACAGTTGCAAGTTGCTGTGTTCTCGTGAGTTCATTGGCGGCGGTAGGACGGTCCCCCCGATGCTTCTGATGCAGATACATAGGAACTGCCACACAAAGCCCAACGACTATACTGACGAACAGCAATATGCATACCGCCCACTTCCAGTTTAGTTTTAGTTTCGTTGCACACCGCTGTAATCGACTTGGCTCACCTTTCCTGCTGTTAGCTTCAAGATCCCGCGAGCCATCGAGATGGATCACGTGCAGTCCCTCGGTATCGATACGCCGCTGCTGCTGCCACGGAAAGGTGGTCCTTCCATTGTATGTGGGTGCTGGGGTAGGACCACTCTGGCTCAGCTGAGACTTCTCGCTCGGCGGCTGTAGGAGTGCCAACTTGGCTAAGGAGTTTTTGTCCTGGTGTCGGAATCCTTTGTAGAAGGAAGTCTTGGCGATGAGATCTGAGTCGCGGGTCTCAGGGACTTGAGATGCCATGTGTGAGGATATGCTATCCGAGCAAGGGATATGAGAAGTCAGGACAGTTACGATTTGGTCTGAGCAGGCTGTGGTTGTGGTTGCTGTGTAGGTGTAGGTGCCTGTCGGTGGCGCCGAGGTACGAGTCCTTGTAGGTTGTTCTAGACGGTGGATTCGAAGAGGTAAGAGAAAGGCATGAAACGATGGAGAATATTTTCTCTAAAGGTAGGTGGTTATAAGGCACATGTTGCTGGTTCTTCGAGTTCTTTGATAATCTGGCTTTCATGCGGCCCCTCGGTTTAAGGACTGATTAGTTTACAATGGCATTGTCTGAATAGCAATGACCGACAGTGTGTTTCAATATGCCCCTAATAATGAATTCTTGAAGCTAGGCTGTCAAGCAATGTCTGCAAAGTTTCACATGAGGCGAGTTGGAGATCAGAATTCGATATGATTCTCTAAGTCGACTTTAAGAGACAGCTGAAGGAAGCAATCCCAAACTTTCGAAATCAAAGAGTGGATGACTCGTCAAGCAGGATCAACATAAGCTCTTTCTTACCCATATTCAAGATTGAGAATGGATATCTTTGCGCAAGTTCGATGATAATCATAGCCTACTTGAACGATAACGATGAACAACTCTCTACCAATCGGATCATCCCAACATCCAGCAACCTCGACCTCAACACCATTCATCCTACCTCCTCCGATCTCAATCGCAGTCTCCAGCTCGACGCTGCGCAACAACCGGCACAACACCAAACACAAACATAACAGCAGCCCCCAACAAGAAACAAACCACCGCAGACCTCCAAGACAGACCTGCAAAACACCTGCGAAAGTACCGAGAACTTATTCTCACCTTCAAACCATCATGCTGTCCTGTCTCAAGATCATCACTGTTGAGTTCATGCTTCCGCATCCCTGCGTTGCATATAGGTCGTTGTTGCTGATATGGGTAGATGCCTGGATCACTATTGCTTACGGCTCCGGATAAGGGAGCACAGCCCTTCTGGTTATCATACACCCTGGTTGGGGGCTGGACTGGCTCGATAGGTGGGGCCTGGGAGTTCCGACTCGCCATCGCTGTAAGAGGCATGGAGTTATTATGCGTTCAGTGTATATGACAAAGTGATCTGCAGTGTTGAAATTGTTCGATAACGGTTCCTTGTAGGTAAGTGCAGAAGCCGAACGTGCAAATCCTTGGAGGTGGGAAGGCGAATGGGACTTATGACCGTAAGCCCATTGTTGAGCCCATTGTTGAGAAAGACAAGGACAAGCTTTCCCTTGCTTACCTTTAACCGTTCCCATTGACAAGAATCAGCCAGAAAGTTCCATTGTTCCCTCCGATATCGCGCTGCAAACGATTACGCCCACAACACAATGCCCTTATGCCATCTCATACATGACGCGAAGAAGAGAGGTGTCCAAGCTCACCATCCAACACTGCCAAAGGGCATACAAACAGCTATTTCAAATCCCCCATCCATCGAGCATGTCTACCTCAAAACCCAGCACCGCCAACATCATCAGCGTCACATCATCCCCAGGAACTCCAACACCCGCCCCCTCCATGCTCGAACAAGAAACATGGACGATTATACCCCTAAGTCCAGCCTCCGCCCCAAACAACCTCATACACACCTTTACCCCAAAGCCATTCAACTACGCTCAGTACAGCACCTTCAAAACAGACTTGAAGTCCCAATTTCCACTACCAGCCAGTCTCTCGGTCAGGGGTAGCTACGACCTCGAAGCCCAAACGGCACTCACAGCCCGTTCATCAGCCGAGCGCATGGTTTCAAGAACGCTATCATTTGGAAAGACATGTTGGGATTTGAGTAAGTGGCTCTTCGACGACGAGGAGGATATATAAAGGTAGTCAGTATATCTAAATCTACACATACATACAAATCAGCGAGCAACACGTCTCTTCCTTCTTCTTAATTAATCAATCAAGTACTTATCAACATGAGTAGGCCAAAACTTCTGTGCTTCTAACAGGGCAGTCTGGAGCGGAAGGTACCGCTAGAGCCGAGGAGGGATGGGAAGGGGGTGGTGAGGGAGACGCATTAAGCTGGGGAGGGGGGAGGAGTAAGGGAGTAGTAGAGAGAGGGTAGGGAGTAGAGAGGCGGAGCTGGGAAATCAAAGAATGCGGCTACAGGCGCCTTGTCTATGTCTATATAAAATAGACACGAAAAGTCCGCTATGAACCCCCTAGCCGATCGTTCGCATGGCGCTCCAGGTCCGGAATTCGCCACCAGCGTAATTGCACAAGCAGTGTCCTGACATTGGACTCCATCGCTCTGCCAGTATGCAATCCCATATCTGAAGCAACGTAGCACCCCGGCGCTTCCGTCATCCATGCAGCCTTCCATATCGCTCCCTGCTGCCACCTCCGCACCCCGCCACCCCTTCCTCACCAGTGCCCACACGCCTTTCAGCCGTGCGATCCACCTCGTCCTCCGGATAGTTCACGCCAGAAGCCTACGCATCCGCAGACCGCAACGTTTTGCGTTTTCGCAGGTGACTCGGGACCAGCAGTCACAAGGGCAGGCACGAGCGCAGTTTTAAGTGGCGGTATGGCCGGCTAGCGCGTCTCTCGCCGGCGTGACGTGGGAGATAGCGCTCGTTACGGGTTTGCTGTAAGGTGGTGGAGGGACGGCGAGAGGGTGGATAGTTCTGATGAGGGAGTGAGGAGGGGGGAGAATTGAGGGAGCTGGAAGAAGGGGTGGGGGTGTCTGCAACAAATTTATTCTGGAGAATCGGGGGAAAGGGGAAAGCGTGGAGGATAAGGGAGAGATGCTGCGGTGCTTACTTGACAGAAAGGCTCTGCTCGCCCATGAACAGCGACAGCCACGCCGGCATGCTTTATCTTCTCAACTCCGCAGTCCTCCAAATCGGTCTATCGGTACCCTTTCGATGCCTCAGTATCTTACAACGACCTTGTTTGACGTTAGTTCACTTGCAGTTTTCAGACATCACAACTATATACCTATTTCAATAATTGTTCAGGCTAAGCATAGCTTCCACGTCTCCTCGCATGGCGCGAATCCGCTGGAAGTTCACCTCTGTAGGTAAGGTCTGCGCTCTATTAGTACGTACTGTAGTCAAGGCATGCATCCACATAGGGTGAGCTTTGAAGCCGGAGCTCGTACCATGTTATTTTTACGAGCTAGATGTCTTTCCAGCAGAACCTCTATCCCGGTGTATTGGTAGAAACGTGCCATCTCTAACGGTGTCCTTGAAGCGTTGTCCTGCATGTCCGCGATCGCATTTCGCTCAACTAACACTTGAACCATGCGCGCATGTCCGTGTCGTACCGCTAGCCATAACGCCGTTTGACCATACTTGTTTTCCGACTCAATCTGCGCGTTGTGTTCGAGTAGTACTCTGACGACTGCTTCGTGGCCGTTCTCTGCCGCCCATAGGAGCGGTGATTGACCGAATATATCGTCTTTAGCCTCGATGTCGTGGTCTTCTTCAAGATACTGCTTAACTACCAAATCAGACCCCTTTTCTGCAGCTTCCGATAGGGATGTTCTCGACCAATTTTGTTCAAAGTTGGTGTCGGTATCGTGTTTGAGGAACTGGATTATAACAGTCTTTTCACCTAGGAACTCTGCTAGCTGCCATGCTGTCCGACCATCCTGATTTCTACAATCTGTCTTGACGTTGTGCTCAAGCAGTCGCTTGATCACCCCTTCCCAGCTGTTTCTTACGGCCCATAGCAGTGGGGTCATACCGTCGTTGTCTTTGACTTCTGCGTTGGCACCATGGTTGAGAAGAACCTCTACCACTGCCTCATTCGCATATAACGTATCTTTTGGTCTCTGTCGCACCTCTACGGCATCTAATAACGCCGTTCTGCCTTGGTTGTTTCTGGACTCTATAAAAGCATCGTGTTCCAATAGCAGGTCAACCACGGTGGCTCTGAAAGCTCTTGTGGCCCACGACAAGGGAGTGGTTCCATTGTTATCCCTGGCTTCTACGTTGGCATTTCTTTCAAGTAGAAATTCGACCATGTCTCTATGCCCCTCAATTGCTGCTAGTGATAATGGTGTCAAACCATGACCAAGATCGTGATTGTAAGATTCGCTCTTAGATTCAATACTGAGATCTCTTCTCTCAAGCAGATATCTCATCACATGGATGTCCCCTCTTCTTGCAGCCTCTTGGCAGATCACCAAATCTGTAGAGCCATTTGATGTCATTGTCGCACCATGTTCTAGTAGTAGCCCGAATGCGCCCCAGTGGATTTGCGGACCATTATCATACATAACAAATGCTAAGGACATCGCGGATCGACCAGCATTGTTCTTCGCTTCCACGACAGCATTGTGGTCTAGAAGGAATGCCACGGTATTTTTATGGTTACCCTTGACAGCATGCATCAAGGGAGTGAGTCCTTCCTTATCTTTAGCTTCTATGTCAGCATCATATTCTAGCAGTAACTTGACAATAACCGGGTTTCCCCGGTTTGCCGCCCAAGCCAAGGCAGTCCTGCCAGCCTCGTTCTTGAATTCTTTGTTGATCCCGCGGTCTAGCAGTATTTTGACCACAGCTCCCTGTCCACTGCCCGCTGCCGAGATCAATGCCGGTCCAAAAGTTTTGTTTTTAGGCTTCGTCCAGGCATTTCGCTCTAGAAATATCACGACTATGTCTTCATGCCCATTCTTTGCTGCTTGCATTGCTGCGGTTTCATTGAATTGATCTGTGCAATTTGTTTCGGCATTGCGCTCAAGTAGCAACTCTACCACACGCCTGTGGCCATTCTTGGCGCCTAGCATCAGCGATGTCTGGTTCTGAGCGTCGGCGCTATTGACGTCGATTTGTTGCTCAGGCAAATCAACTTTTGATCTGAAGACTGACTTGATCCTGTTTCTATATTCCTTGGTCTTACCTCCCCAAACACTTCGACCTCTATTCTTTCCAATCTGATCAGTACCTCGGTCGAGTAAGAGTTCGACCACCGCGTCATTTCCGGCTTCTGCCGCCCATGACAACGCCGTTCGTTTCAAACTATCTAGGCTGTTTACCATCAACCCGTCTTGTAAGAATAGTTGAACGACCGCATGTAGTCCAAGATGAGACGCTACCATCAAGCTATCAAAGTCATGAGGGTAAAAGGATTCGTATTCTTTTGACATAGTCCAATAGACTGGGAACCAGTTCGAGAACCTCAGGGACTGGGTATTACATATTTTGAACGACACGGACTGTAGCAACCCAACATCAATGTCGTCATGTGCTTCTCGAAAATGCAAGGCCCAGTAATTTGCCGCGTAACTCAAAAAGGGATGTGTGCTCGTGTAGTCAAGAATGTCTTTCTTGGGAGGAACTCCACTCCGTATCGGGCCACCGCTTAAGCCTGGTGGCGGTTTTAGACCTTCAATTTCGAACACGGCAAAGAGAAGATACCAGATGCATATCCGTGCGAGGATGAGATTGGATGCTTCTAATTTGATGGAGTGCTTCCAGACCCGAGTGTAATTTTGATCTTGAGAAGACATGACGGGATTACTGTTGGAGAGCAAGAACTCCCTTGCTGTTTGATGAATCAGGTAGATTCTCGAGTCTATAATGGTCACAAACAGGCCACATAGATTCCTTATTATGACTTTGCATTTCTCTTCTGGCACAAGGTCAAGGTCGTCGTACGAAGTGCAAGTTGCCTCTATTGCCATAGCCGTATCCATCTCTCGCAAAGTCAGTGGTCTGACAGCCGATACGATGATATTTAGAAGTTTCTTGGCACTTTTCTTGTTTTCACTCCGTTCTAAGATTGCTGTGTAAGCTTTGTCGACGGTTTCTGGCACTGAGCTTAGTATATCTCGAATCTTTTTCTGGGATACGGTCTCTAAACGTCGCCGTACCACCTCCAAGATGAGGTGTAACCATAGGTAAGTTCGATTCTTGAATTTCAAGAGTCCTTCTTCTAGAATCAATCGAACAGAGTCATCAAGCTTCAGTATCTTTCCAAGCTTTTGGACCTCAACTTTGATAACCAGGTTTATCTCACGACTGATCGAAAGTGTCTCTGCTTCGCCCGCAAGCCGGATAACAGGATGTTTGGATATGAGGCCCTGTAGGCTGCGTTCGATATGAAAGTATGGCCGGCTGGTTATCAAGAACTTTAGTACCATGTTTTTCCGGTCATTAGTGGTGGTATTGTTATAGAAATGGTCTAGGTAACTGAGAAGTTTAGTTCTGCCCGACTCTTCACATTCGTCAAGTGCATCGATAATGCATACGACCGTCCCAGTTTCCGCATCCGCTGCTGCTTCTTTCAAGATGCTCCAGAGCCTCTCGAAAAGCCTATGGAGGTAAACCCCATTACTACGGAAGTCTGACATAGCATGCTTAACAAGGGGCTTTCTCTGTTCGAGTAGCTGATGCAGCAAAGCGCACAGTGCATTTGTAGCACTTGTCTGTTCGACATTGTCGTCTTTGAAGAAAAAGTAACAAGTGGTATGAGTTTTAGTACTCTTCAGCTCTTCAGCCACAAGAGACTTAGCCAAGACGGATTTTCCGCAGCCAGGGTCCGCAGAAACCCAAAGCAAGTTTGATGTTTTGCTCTTCCACCAGTACTGAAAGTGAGGATGCTCTAGGAACCACCGGCATGTGCCTTCAACTCTGTCTGGATTTCGTTCCTTGTAGCTCTCATAGTCCGATGTACGAAGACTCTGATGGCAATCTACTTCCTTTTGACTTGGTTGCCAGAAGTTTTGTTCTTCTTTTTGATTACTATGATCTGCAAGATTATCAACATGCATTGGGAGCAGGTAGGAAAAAGCCTGTGCCTACAAGATGCTCTCAACGCCAGTTTAGCTGGAGATTCCAGAACATAGCTTTTGATACGGTTCGAAACGAGAAGAAAGTTCTGGTCGTGTGGTCCTCGATATTTGTTCATCATGGCATGACGAGCATTGAGTGGGATTTGGTCATGACCATCAATACAAGCAGATTCCTGACTGACGAGCTTTGAACGTTAGTCAAGGAACGCTTCTGCGGGAGAGGCATACAATTTCTTGTGTGAACTTAGGAAAGAACTGCGTCACACTTCTAGGCAACACTGCATTCAGAACTTCAGTCTTCCGAGTTTCGTAGAAGCAGGTGATACTAAGCTGAAGCTCGCGTTTGACTGCCTTTGCACTGAAGCCTTGAATCAGATTTCGAAGGACAGTAGAATTCTGATTCAGATCTGTGATCAAAGTATCAGAGACCTCATGGCCTCTTATACCAGCTAGCAAAAATCTCCATTGTGCTGCATTGGCAGCTCGGGTGCCTCGTAGTGGTGCGCCGAGAAAGACCATGCCGGTTGTAGCTCGTAGGACGCTTTCAAATTCACTTTCAAAGCTACCAGCGCTTTCGAGTGCCTGGGGAAGTGAATGTCAAATTATATTGAAAGGCGACTGGTCTGAGTATACCATGGTAGTATGTTGAACGGGAGGAGATGGGCTGCTAACCTTGACGACTACAAGTCCTCCGAAACATGATCCTATAAAAATCAGGGGTATGGACCGTGTCTGCTCCTTGTTTTCCACCGTTTTAGCGTTGTGATATACAAAGGAGAAGGGTATTCACGTTTGTTCTCACTTCTGAGAGGCTCCGTAGCAGCGTTTCCCCAAGTGCAAGGAGATCGACGACTGGGGCATTGCTATGATAATTGGCGTTGTAATCAAACGTCCATATGCGAGCCTTGGGTACCACTGTAGGCAGCATATCAGCGTCGCTAAGCCAGTTGAATGCATGGCCCCTGATATCCGGGGGGCCATCCTTCTCGTAGGCCAGCCACGTCTTGGGCGAGCTGGTGTCCAGACCGTGCACTGCAACTATACTGCTATTGCATGAGCTCATGCGGTTTGATAATGGGAAAATTGGCTATACTCCACTTCAGAACTTTCTTGGGAGTCATGTTTCGGGAAGACCTTATTTAGATGTGGGCCTTTGGCATAGCCATGATTCTCTAGGAAGCCATTAGCCAATCAAGTACGACGGCATCTTTAAGTCCAGGTTGATGGACACCTACCTTCCATGGCTTCGTCTTAAGTTACACTATAGCAGCTGTCCTTTGTAGCTAAGGATTGTTGCCTTGAGCAACTCCCATAAATATCAGTATTTCCTTTACTACGTCGGAAAAGTCAGCCTCAGCGCTGCTATGCTTGGCACACACCACAAGTAGGATGTTGAATGATATGATGAGCATCAGTCATATGCTGATTTTGGTGTAGTGCAATAGTATCTTATAATTAATGGATGTATGTAGCTATGTAGGAAAGTAGACACGAAAGGGAAAATCTATTCTAGTGTCTGCCAAGACGTGATTTGTAATCACCGAGGTTGACCCGGACTGAATTCCAACATGGGACACGTCTCTGTAGAAATCAATCAAACTGTTCCAACCTATTTTATCATACTATCACAAACAGTATAGCGTCGCACACACTTTATTTGAAAGTCATCCGATCTCAGCCTCTTGTCCGGGCCCTTTATGTTTCGAAAGACTATCTGAGTCTCTACAAATGAGCCAGGAGTGGGCATAGGATATTACTAGAAGGGGCCTCATAAACAACAGGCTAGTGGTACAATCGGCCAGCCCAGTGGTCGAGGCTGTGCACAGGCATGATTGATGCCTTGAGAATTTGAATAATTGACATTGGTAGGAATTCCTGCACTGCTGCCCAGGCGATTAGTAGCGCTTACTCTACCTTACTCCCCGGTGGGTTCATTGTGGCCCGAGTTGTTTCCTAGCTTGAGGACATGGCCTTTAAAGAGTCGAGGTGCTTCCGCAAAAGCTAAAAGCCAATGGCCCCAATTCCATTCCCTAGGGTCCACCAGCTGAACATTCAATTAGGCATCAGCACCAATCGATCTCCTCTGGCCCTAAATCGATCAGATCAAACCTCTTCTGATACACTGCCTGGCCAGCCTCGGATCTCGCTATGCGCCTCCGGACTAGACAATTATATCCTGAAGGAGCACTCTACCCCGGAACTCGACAGCCTCGCTCCCTGGCTTTGGTTGGTATGTAGACACAAGAAGATTTGCCACTCACCTGACCCGAAACAGCTGACAGCTCTAGGTTTCCACGCCACGAAGCTCGCACATCTCTCCACTACACCACCGGGCTAGCCGGGGACGGAAGATTGTTGTTGTGGAAAATCCGCAGCTACACCTTGTCTGGTTCTACGATCAGGTCTTTATAAAGCCGATCCCCAGATACCTTCTCTCATATGCTTTCTGGCAATATCTCGCAACCCAGCCCGATGTCCTGCAGCAAGCGGTGATTGGATTTCTACGAACATATAGCCACCTTATCCGCTATGAGTCAGACTTTCGTATTGCAATGCGGGAGGAATACGGCTTGATACCCGAGGACGATGGCGAGGAGCGGATGACGTGGGAGAGATTCGCTACATTCATCGGATGGTTCGACAAGGTTGCAGATGACTGTGTGAACCCCAGATATCATTATGGGGAACTTCGACTCACTCGGCTGAACTTTTATACGCGCATATTCCTTGGAAAGTTGACATTCCATCATATTCATAGCCAGTGGAGAACCTTTCTCGGACAGATTTTCACCCCACTGCTATCTTTGTTTGCGGTTCTTACTGTAATCCTGAATGCTGCGCAGGTCGAGCTAGCAGCAGAACAGACAATAGCTGGAAGTGGTCACTGGCTAGCATTCGCTGAATTCTCCCGTTGCCTGTCTGTACTGGTATTGGTTCTGACTACTGGAATCACTGTTACTTTTGGGATAACAGTAATCTTTTTGTTTGCCCACGACATATGGTTCGCAAGATCAGTGCTCAAGGAACATAATAGTGGACCAGGAATGAAGAACACGATTATGAAGTCAGGAGTAGTGTGACGTTAGCTCCGATGCGAACTCCCAATATGGTTCGACGTACGGCAATTTATCCGTACAACTCTATGATAACCCAAAACACCAAATTGCTAAACCTCGAAACCCCAATCGCCCAAGTTTACCCCGTCCCGACTAGGCCCCGAGTGATAGGGCCCTAAGGATCAACAAGCTAGGTGGCCAACCCTAGGGCGCCCGCAGCACACTGTCAACCACGTCGAGATTAGAACCTTAGTTAGGTGACCTAACCCGATAATTCGGGGGCTTTATTCGTAAACTTTGGGGTCTAGGATATCGGCTGGCGAATTCGGACCCCTGCAGCTAAGGGCCGCTAGCCTGCAGCCTAGGCTAGTGGTGGGGGGGCATTGTAGCAGTAATACCCCCTGGGCGATTGGGGTTTCGAGGTTTGGCAATTTGGTGTTTTGGGTTATCATAGATTTGTACGGATAAATTGCCGTATCGACGGCTCCTCCTGGCGGGCCGACCCAGCTTTGGAAAAGCGACGAGTGACCAGGACGCAGATTTTCTATCTTCCTTGACGGCCAAGAATGAGTACAGAGTCACCAGATCCCTCAGTCCCCTACTTTTCCCGAACAAGTAAGAAAGGTGCGGTTACAACAGTGGAGCTGACCAACGATAACACAATGCATAATTTAAAGTAACAGTTCTGAGCTTTGACATCAGATGGATATCGGACCTGACCTCTTCATCGGTAGCACTCCCTGTGGTCGTACGACCGAACCGTTCCACGTCCATCACGAGTGCTAGGACGTTACAGGTCCTTGGTAAGCTGTCTACCAAAGAGAAGCAAGGAAGGTTGTTGACTCCCTTTCCTAAACCAAAACGGCAATCTCAAATCCCAAATTCGGGGTATATTTAATATGAATACATATATATAGATATATATATATGAACTACAAAAACCTAATATAACAATTTATAATCTCAAACAATCACTAGCTATATACTAACATAACCTCTCACGCTTCATCTAACCCTGCAACAAAGCAGATATGTCCGGTGCCTGATACTTCTCCCTCAACCCCTCCACATACCTCTCAAACTCCACCTCCGCTTCCTCCTCCCACCCCGCATCTCCCTCCAACACTCTGCATACCTCGCCCTCCCCTTCATCCACTTCCCCCTCCCCATCATCCACCAACCCCTTCCGTGATGCCCTCTTAGCATTCCCCTTAAACCTCAAACCCACCATCCTCATCCGCATCCCCATCCTCCTCCCAACCCATCTACTCCTCTCCCTCAACCCCATACCCAAGCTATGCTCCAAACGTTTCTGTCTCTTGACCACATGCCATTCGATACCATAATACGTCTTGAGCTGAGGACGGCGCTTTGCGTGGCGCCATACGATATTCGTATTGCTATTGTTATTGCTAGGGCTAATGCTATGCCGATAGGGGGTAGGGAGAGCGGATGGGGGAGGAGGTGGAGGTGGTGGAGTATCGAATGACGGAGTGGAGAGTGTAGAGATTGTGGATAGGGTGTGGAGAGATGGAGAAGGGGGAGGTGTGGAGTGTAGAACATGTAGGTGTTTGGAACGGCGATGGAGGTTGAACCTGAATCTGAATGTGAATGTGCGCCTACAATGCGGATGCCTGCATCCGATGTGGAGGAAGGTGTTGGGTTCGCACATTTTCCTTAACAAAGGTTGGTCGGGGAAAGGTAGATGTTGTATGGTTTCGCGTTTGTAGGTTTGATATATAGTATAGATGAATAAATCATACAGGATCAGGACGTATAGAGATGATGGATGAAGCCGTCTTGGTGCTATAGGATTGGCATTGGAGTTGGGGTCCTAAAATTGTGATCTTTTCTTGGAGGATGGTGTGGAGAGAAGGATCGGTAGGGTATTGTGATGACAACAAAGACAGATAGTGGGAGTATAATGGGAGAGGCGTCAATCCTTTACCGAGAGACAAAGGGGGTTTGTTCTTTTTGTTAGCGGCTTCGAAGGGACTTTTGAGGGGACAGGGGGCATTGTATAGACGTTCATTCTTCTTTGAGGATTTCTTGGTCGGAGTTTTGTGCAAAGTCGTACTCCTAGGAGTATTACTGTGTGGTAAGGGATGAATTAAGAGAAGGGACTGCTGACACAAAACCCGAAGTAGTATAGAAGGATCCAGCGGCAAATACTGGCCTGCCAGAAGTGAGCACTCGTACTTTCAAAAAGACTTCCATTTCAGGATTCATAAGAAAAGGGAAGCCCGATAGAAGATACTCCCTCCCTCCCCTGGGAGAAACGTAACAGCAATGTTTTACTCATTTTCAAAGACCAATCTAAGGAAAAGGTCGTTCCTCGAAAAATAAGGCAAGCAGTGATTTATAATCTTAAGCAAAGAACGGCCCAGTCTCAGGGTCCGCTCCGATATTGTCGGAACAATCAGCGATACGTAGGAAGTGACATGTGTTGAGAAGAGGCATGCTCAATGGAGGTAGTAGCTGAGAGCCAAACTGTTGCTGCGGACTGGAAACAATGAAAGCCATTACTCTTGTGAGAAGTTATATAGAAAGGTTTCATGCGATCGTAGTAAACATGAGTATAGTGAGGCCACGGAACGCTGAGAAGTAGGTACTTGCTGTGTTCACGAAGATTGAATCACCTAGAAGCATCGGAGGGATGGATTGTATCCTCTATAGTCATCAGGACAGCCTTTTGGCGTTGATACGATCACCCACAGACCTCGTACGCTGGATAGCTTACATTACAGGGCACCACTTACCTTCAGCAGGAGATTTTGTGCGCATGCCCTCTTGTCTCTGCGGAGGCTTATATCTTACCTTTCTCAACAACAGTATCTCTACATCGTAAGCCTTTCACAGCTTTGGCTCTATATCTTCGAATTCACTCAAACTTGTGACCGGTCGTCGTCCTTGCGTCAGTTTCATACTCGCTTTATAAGCACGCACATCTTTGATGAAGGTTGTCTCCTTTACGGTCGGTACTTCCGGCAATTCTTCCACTCCATCAACGCCATCAACGCTCTGTTTGACTTCGATGCCAAGACCGGGAAGGATTGTGCCGAGTAACTGCTGACCCTGCACTAAGACTTCGGATGCGTCCTCCTCTGAGACCTCTGCGTCCTCTTCGAGGTAGGAGGCAATAGCTTCAACAATAGCGGCTTGGTCTCCGCCCAAGATGTCAACAGCCTCGAGGCGACCAGTCAGCTTCTCCGCGTCCACATTCACGCCCATTGCTGTCAGATACTTGGCAATTGTGTCCGTGACCTTTTCCTTTTGCTCCGAAGGTGTCATACTGCCAATCACAGCCTTTGGCGTTGATTGTGCAGTCATGTGAACAGACAGTTTGGCACGAGTTGGCGAAGTGGGATCGATATACTGTTTGAAAAAGTCAAGCATGTCGGATTTACTCAAAGGCTTGATATGCTCGACATCCTGCTCTTTCTGCAGAAAATCAAGATACTCTCCACTGATATGGTTCCAGAGACGAGCACTCTCTTGATCGAGGTTCTTGAGCTTCTCCAATCTTTTATTGATCAGACTTTTCTTGTGGCTCTCAAACTCTTCCTGTGGCATGTTCTCCAGCGACTTGCCGAAAAAGGCCAGGAAAGCATTGATTCTTTCCTCCAGATAGACTGTGGGTCTCTCGGACTGTATGATGACTCTATAGCCCATAGTCGTTGCTGCTACTTTGGTACCCGTGAAAACAATGTAACCAAGTTGCTCCTTGGTGCGTAGCTGATCAAACCCTATCTCCTCGGTCATTTGCGCGAGGAGGTAGGTCTTCGCACGCAGGACCCTGTCTATCGCGTCTCCAATGAAAACATAATACTCGATGCAGTGATTAATATTGGCTGGATCTCCCAGGGTCCGCTGGAATGTGTAGTCACTTCCTGGAGGAAGGATCAAATTCCTGGCGATCGACCATTGTGTTGGCGGCAGTACTCGAGGTTTGAGCGTTGATTCTAGTAGATCAGTCACGCGAAGAGCATCTTCCTTGTACATATTACCATGACACAGTATCTCTAGATGAATTTGACGTAGGAGTTGCGGATAGAAATTTGAGATGTCTTCGGGAGTGAGGTCAATGATTTCCGCCAGATATTGCTCGTTGAGCCATCCTCTGTCAGTCCCCAACCAGTTGGTGAACTCGCCGACCTGATGGTAAGGCTGCTGAAAGTCCCAGTTCCTGTAACCTCTGATAAGTCGCTCCTTCACAACCTTGAATCTATCCGGCTTGACCTCCAAGTCCCGCATAGTCAAGAGCACCTTTTCTAAAAGTACGACGATTTTATCATTGTAACCGCTGATGTCGATACCCATGCCAGCCATGTAGGCATCAAGTTCGTAGTCCAGACCAGCGATCTCTGCATCGTATGCGTATTCGACCAAGGCATCCTTGACAAGGGCAGTATACAGTTTGCTTTTTACCATATTTGCAGGCACAGCTGACGTGAGAGGGTTTCGCAGAGTGATGAAGACGTTGCCCCTTGGCACCCAGAAACTATCATCTTTTTTCCACCAAGTACGAATACCCTCTTCATTGCGAATGAGCTTTGGGGCTTTCAACGGGATCTCCACATCCTTCTTTTCAACAGTCAGCTTCGATGGTATGAATTCGTTTCGATGTGGTAGATGGAGCTCTGGAAGTCTGTCGTTCGCGGTCTTCTCTGCAGCCTTCTCAACCGCGCTGGCAAATTCGGACGGGATGTTCTCGACTCGGTATTCAGTGCCGTACCACTTCTCCACTTTATCCCAGTCGCCTGGATAATTCTGACTGACAAGGGTCAGTCTGTAATTGTCAGGCCGAAGGTAGTCCAAGGCTTTGGTGATGCCGTCCGCATCGAACTTGCGCACCAGTGTCTCGCCGCTAAGCAGCCACTCTCGCGGCAATGGTTTCTGCATTGTGCTGACCATGTTCCGGGCAAAATTGCTAGCAGAGCTCTTCTCTCGGAATCTAAAGTCAACTTCTGCCATCCCTTTGACTTCGTCGAAAATCCACTTTTGCGGCGGGGACTCTTTCATCAAGGAAATGTATTGAAAGGTAGCTTCAACTACCTGTTGATATATTTTGAGGCCTTCTTCCGTGAGTTTGATTGAAACCTCAAAGAATGACGATCCGGGACCCACAGGTGACGGACCTGCAGAAAGACCGTTGGCCCATCCCTTGGCTTTTATGTATGCAAGAAGACTTCCAGGTCCTTCGTGTCCAATAAGGTGGCTGATATAACGGCTGGGCTGTGTCTCGTACATCTCATCTTCATCCTGGTATGGGAAGTATATATCTAGTGTCCGTTGGTCCATGACGGGCTTCGCAAAAATCTGAGTCATGAGTTCATTCTTCGTGAGCGGTTGTATGCCATCCCACCGCTTCTGTGGCAGATCCTTATTGTGTACACCTTCGAACAGGTCCCCAACCCAAGATTCCAGCTCATCCAGCGACTCCTTGCCCAGCACCACCAGCTTCATCCGATTTGCCGAATAGTTCTCATCGTGAAATGACATGAACGCCTTCCGTACATCTACACCTCTCTTCCTAGGCTCGTCTCTGAGCGTTTCCAAATTGCCCGTGGAGAAGTGGTGGTAAGGGTGTTTTGGGCTGGACAGAGACTTGTTGAGTTGGTTGAGTCGCCAATTGTCACTTTGTAGGTTCTTTTTATTTTCCGAGTCAACGGCCTTAAGTTCGCGATCTAGTGTCGAGGAAAGAAAGAGGGGGGCGATGAAAAATTGAGCGAAGCGATCGAGAGCACCATAGAGAGGGGATGATGGGACGCCATTGGCGATAGCTTCTGTGCCAGGTTCCGCAGAAGCCGCCACCTCGAAATAGTAATTGGTCTCGGTAGAGGCAGTATATGCGTTCGAGTAGCCGGAGTGAGCTGTCAGGTATTGGTTGTAGTCGTTTTCTTTGGGGTACTAATTGTATCAGCGGTTAGCATCTTTGCATACTCTGGGTATGGAGATACTTACCTTCTTCGTACCCATAAAGAGAAGATGCTCCACTGCATGAGCCATGCCTGGCATGTCGTCGGCATCACTGAAGCTTCCAACGTTGACATTCACAGCAGCGCTGGCTTTGTCTGTGTCAGGGTCGTGTACCAAAAGAGCTTCAAGCTTGTTGGGTAGTCTGACTACTCTATATGATCTGTCATCAAGGGCTGGGGTCTCCAGCTTGTCTGCAAGACGTGTTAGTGGAGCCATGGTTGCTAAGAAACGAGTGGTGGTTGATGGAAGGGGCGATCGAGGATGGATGCTATGGCGAGCGAAGTGCGTGGTACGAAGAAACGTTGGCTGATGCAGCAAAGAGGTCGCGAGGAGAGCAGAACGAGCGTAGAAGGCCGGTCTCACGTAAGACATATAGACATGGAAGACCTGAGGTTTGCACCAGGCAGTACACACACACGCTATTGGCCTCCACCTTGCCAAGACTTTAGAATAGGGCTGAAATTCTACCTGGCCCGGCTCTCCCTTCGTCCATCCTCTGCAACACCATCTTATCGGTCCAACAACTTTGGAGGGATGCAGATTCTTTGGAACAATGATACCCGATCCCCCTCAGCTGCTTAGCTACCAGTGCTACGTACGGAGAAGCCGAACCACAACTTCCACGAGATGCGCGCCTTTTAAAGCGACTAGATAACTCCGGCTTTGCTCAGCTTTGAAGCATCACCACTTACCGCTGGAGAAATGGACCACATATGCACTTGAGACTGCAGCCTATATTTTACGTGTGTGATTATGCTACCAGGGAGCAATCATATAGGACGATATCGACTGTCAATAGCCGCATACACAGAGCGATCTGGAGTTGACCACCAGTACCTCTTTACATCTGCAAGCACGACGAGGTATCGAATGACAAATCTGTATCCGAGCTTAGCAAGTCCAGTAGAATGTTCACCCTTGCAAGCAAATATGTTCGTGCATGTATTCGTTATCAACAGCTTTTCGCCCGAAGGGTAAATAGCATGAATGCAAAATAAACGATACGACTTCACAGTGTTCTTTCCCATCTGGATACTTTTCAACATCTCCTGGACCTATATGGCTAATGTCAGGAGGACCTTGTCTTGACGTCCTGCAAGCAAGAGGCTGGTTTTACTGCGACGGCATGACTCGTCAATACGTATCTTTTTGAGGGAATGAAAAGCCGAAGAATGAAGTAATTTGATAACAGGTTCTGATTCCACCAATCATTTCATGGAGTTTGGTAAGGCCCGACAGCTCTGAAAAGCTAGGATCCCACGAAAGTGGTTGGTTTGGGCTTGGCCCTCGTCTTCTTGAACATATCTCACTTTTTGAAGAGAAAATCTCTATTGAGCGAATTTAATGTTACTTCCCCAAAGACGATCAACAAGCCACCATTGCGGAAAGCTTGATGGTGAAATACATTTCGGTAGATATTCGTACCAGTCCGTAGTTTCGCTAGGGTCCAAAAGGTTGGTGCATTTCGTAGCCTCATGAAAGTCCGGATAGAAGCCACTATCCTCCCAATCAATGATTCCCTTCACAATACAGTTATTCCGATAGTCCGTTTCAACAACAATGTTAGCTGGCCTGAAGTCTCCATGCGTGAACACTGATTGCTTTGTCGTGGGAGGGAGCAAGGCCTTTAGGAATTTGATATATGAGTCGCTCGCAAATTTCGATATAGAAAATTTAAAGTCTTCGAACCCTGCTACGGTTTCAATAGCTTTATCACTCCGGTAATCTCCTCGATAAAGGTCCGATAGCGCTTGGGAAATTGTGAAAGCCAGTCGATTTCAGGCGACTCGTTAGCTAGCGATTGGAGTGTGTCGATGGTACTGCGGTTCAGGAGGGCAATCGCGGATGGATGAGCTGATTTTTGGGTCATCTTGGATTTGTAAGAGGCGGGAATAATGGAGAGGATATCACATTCAGGGTTCGACTCGAGTGCATTTTTTATCTTTCGCATTACGTTTCGATTCACGTTGGTTTGTTTGGAGGGTAGCGGCCTTGATTCTTCGAGGTCAGAGAGCTCCTGGTTAAGAACAAAACCTCCGGTTGGGTGTGGTGTGAACGCCATCTCTATGCTACGTACGATGACTCTGTTGATATCTTTTGGAGGGATAGCGTGCAGACGACGAGTTTTGCGCAGCGGAGAAAGTCTCGAAGAGCTGGTTGGTTCTCGTGGAGAGGAACGCCAAGGATCAATGGCAAGTCGCGCGACCCTCACGCGCGAGCGTAAAGCGGCGCTCACCCTACCGTAGGCTGGGAGGAGGATGAGTCCGGGGCAGATTTCTGTCACCTTGGCAAATCTAGAGACTGTTCCATCCTGCAGTTGTAGGAGAGCTCGGGTCAATTGATTCGGAGGGCTTACAGAGTGTTGCAGCTGTATGAATTGCTGATGACGACAATCATATCATGAATTGCTGGCTAATGAGTCACGAACACTGCCACTTACATGCCACCGTAACATCGTCTTGCTCAATAATACTCAGATCCCTTACGAATAACGATGTCGCCCCTCCACCACCTATCTACGGAGCCATAAGCGGTACCATTAAGCGTTCCTTCCCACCTGAACCAATACTCCGCACTTACGAATTCCATCTCTGATAGGTTGCAATTTCATCTTGATAGTATAGGTATCATGAAAACCGCTTTAAGAGACATAGTCTTGGAGTAAACAAGCAGGTACGATGGATGGCAATAAAGACTTTGGGCACCACGCCTTGATATCAAAATTGTAGCCAGATCCTGAAAATTTTCATGGCTGGAGAGGGCTGAGTATGGGCCTTGCCTTACCTTGAGTCGCATAGAGCTTGCTATCAATGGACACTCATCCCTATTACCGTTGATGTAGTCTGATTTAGCCTCCTATTCGTTAGAGTAACAAACTATTTGAGACTCGAGACGACTCGAGTAAATGAAATGATAATTAGGGAACCTATGGGGGATTTCACACAGCTTTGCCCTCACATTCAGCGACACTTCTTCAAGCCTCCTTTAGTAAGAGCAACACAGAGAGAAGTTTAAGATTGACTGCGCACCCACATTCGCTCCCTGTGTTGCGGGCTACCTTATCCTGAATCCATTCAAGGAGGCGTGACGGGGCCCTTCATGCTGTCATGATTCGAATATGTAAATAAAGTAAAGTAGGGAATTCATCGGCCCCAACTCAGCTAGAATGTTCCCGTCTGTAATTCACTGCTGTTGATCATCAGATCACTTGAAATGTAGCCGATGTAGTAGTAGTAGTAGTATTCATACACGGATCCAGCCCTATAAGGGCTATACCGGAAGTGTCTATAGAGCCCCCTAAAATGCCCTAGCGCTTAGGCTCATCTGCCCTACTTTCCGCCCTCTAAATAAAGAGGTACTAGCCGCTAGTATATATTAGGGTAGGGTTCCTCTCAGCCCCTAGCCGTTTTAGTGTCCTATCCTTTATTTACTTCGCCTCTATCCCTCCGCCTATAGGAATTCTAACTGGAAAATCGCCTAGAAATCCGCCTAATATCCTACTACTATTTAGTATAACCCCCTACCGCTAATAGCTATATAACTACGTGTTATTAACTAATATATCTAAATTCTATATTACTAGTAGTATATCCTACTCTTAAATAGTACCCTATATTATAATAGATAGCCCTCTATTAATAGCTTTCCCTTATTAATAGCTTCTTATTAGAGGGCCTTAAGACTTATTCCGCCTAAGGGTTTTAAGGTAGAGATAAAGGATATAGGAATTATAAAGAGGTTAGTATACTTATCTATTCTAAGGTAGTATATATTAAAAAGACCTTTATAGAAAGGTCGATTAATTTAAATACCTTAAGTCTCCCCCTAATATCTTATATATAATATTAAATATATAAATTAGCTAGGTTCTAATATAATAACTATATATAAGGGATAGGCTTTTAAATAGATATTTTAGGATATATATAGCTATATATATAATATAACTATAAAATAGCTCTTAAAGGAGCCTTTATTATTCTTATAGATATATCTTTAGACTAGATTAACTAGAGTTATTAATTACGCGTATAGCGAGTATATAGGTAATTAGAATTACGATAGACTATTTAGTAGACTACCCTAGATATATTTTAGATGCCCGGAGGCTACTTATAATATAAAATGTAGGGGTGGCTTTCTTCCTTAAGTTGTTGTTTTTCCAATGTAGCCGATGTACTTTGTCTCCGTGTGATACGTTATATTGTTCAATTTCGATGTCTGCGAGTCTGCTTAGCGCAAGAGCTCTTGACAGATATCAAGCTAGTCCTGAGTGAGTTTAGTAAATCATCGTTGCCGGTGAGCCGGGGATAACGGAGATATAACTGGGTGTTTCACAATTCGTGTGTACTTCTTATTCTTGAAGATTCGTCCCATCTTTCCAATTGACTTCACGACAAGTACACTGTGTAGAATACATATCTTGTTCACGCTCAGAGCGAGACTTTGGGTACGGAGGACTTGAAATTCTAGATTAGCGCCCAAAGCCAAGTTTCTACGATCCATAGCCCAGGACCTACGAGGCTCACCTTGGACATTTGCCATGTCTACAGTGACAGGCACAGCACTGCAGACGTCCTACCCGTGAGACTTGAAGTAATTAAGCTCTTGAAGCTCTATCGCTGACAAAGGACCTCCAAGACCACTCCTCCCACAGTCCTTCAGCAACAACCAACCTCAGACCATCCGCCTGTTCCCACTTAGCAATTACACATTCGGCACCAAAGAGAATCAGCCCGAGGAGGATCCCTCAGTGGTAGCTCGATTGAAGAGGTTAGAGGAGCACTACGAGCAGCATGGCATGCGGAGGACGTGCGAGGGGATCCTCGTCTGCCACGAACACAACCACCCACATATCCTGATGCTGCAGATTGCGAACGCGTTTTTCAAACTGTACGTCATGCTAGAACCTCACACAGCCCCGGAAAGCTAGCTAACGCGTGAGGGCAGACCGGGCGACTACCTGCAAGCGGAAGACGACGAGATTGAAGGCTTCAAACACCGTCTCAACGAGCGTCTGGCACCTGTCGGCACACAGTTCTCGGGCGAAGGCGTCAATGATGAATGGTGCATTGGCGATACGTTGGCCCAGTGGTGGCGGCCGAACTTCGAAACGTTCATGTACCCATTCTTGCCGGCGCATGTAACGAGGCCGAAGGAATGCAAGAAGCTCTACTTCATACAATTGCCGAAGAGCAGTGAGTGTCACTTATTTCGTCCTCGAATGAATCAATACTCATGTCGCCCCCAGAGGTTCTGAGCGTCCCGAAGAACATGAAACTTCTAGCCGTCCCTCTTTTCGAATTGTACGATAACACAGCACGCTATGGACCACAGCTATCAGCCATACCCCACCTACTCTCAAGATATAACTTCGAGTTCGTGGATGAGGATGGAAATGTCTGCGCAGCTACACCGGGTGGGAATCCCGGACCGCAGCATATCAAAGTCATGGCACAGGCGGAGAAGGATGAGCAGACCAACGGCGACACACAGCACGAAGAGGGAGTGAATGGACACGGGGAAGGAGGCGAACAAGATGTCGCATAACCGCGATCACAGGCGCATTGATTCTGTTCTGATCTGTCATGGGATATATTACATTCAGTCTCATACTATAAGATTCCCATAGAAGCGAGTGAATTCTTTGTGGCATCCCGAGCTTCACAACATCCATTCCCTTATTCTACAAAACCCCTTCAACCCGATGAAATGCCTACATAGCAACATTGCTAACGTCACCCCCAACCCAAAACCCCAACTCCACAACATCCCACCACCACCCCCACCACCCCCACCACCTCCCCTCCCCTCCCCCCAACTCCCCCAAAAATGATCCTAATCGGCCTAACCGGCTCCATCGCAACCGGGAAATCAACCGTCTCAACCCTCCTCTCCCAACCCCCCTACTCCCTCCCCATAATCGACGCCGACCTCCTCGCCCGCCGCGTCGTCCTCCCCGGAACCCACGGCTACCGCCAAATCCTCGCCCACTTCAGCGCCAGCACCCCCGACCTCCTCCTCCCCCCCTCCCCAAAAGGCCAGCCCCTAAACCGCGCCGCCCTCGGCCGCCGCGTCTTCGGCCCCGAACCAGAAAGAGTGCGGGACCGCCAGGTTTTGAACGGGATTATACACCCCCTTGTGCGGCTGGCGATGGCGCGGGAGGTTGTTTATTATTATATTTTGGGCCATTGGGCGTGTGTGCTGGATATACCCCTCCTCTACGAATCCGGGCTCGACATCTTCGTCTCCGTCGTCGTGATGGTCGCTGTCCGCGATCCGGCAATACAGATGCGCAGGTTGAGGGAAAGAGATCCGGAATTGAGCGAGGAGGAAGCGAGGGATAGGGTTGGGAGTCAGATGGGGGTTTGGGAGAAGGTGGGGCGGACGAGGGCGAGGGGGGGGGCGAGGGGGAAGGTTGTGGGGAATGAGGGGGGGAGGGGGGAGTTGGAGGGGGAGGTGGGGAGGGTGGTTGGGGAGGTGGTGGCGGAGGGTGGGGGGTGGGGGTGGAGGGGGTGGGTGTGGGGGAGTCCGGTTGGAGCGGTGGGGGTGGGGGGGTGGGAGGTTTGGAGGGGGTGGGTGTGGGGGAGTCCGGTTGCGGCGGTGGGGGTGGGGGGGTGGGAGGTTTGGAGGGGGTGGAGGGCTAGGAGGTTGTGGGAGGGGTTGGGGGAGGAGGGGAGGAAGAGGTTATGGGAGGTGGAGGTGGAGGAGAGGAAGGGGTTGTGAGGGGGGGGTGGGAGTTTGTATGGTTGTGGGAGATTAGGCTGGTTGAGGAGGATCTGGCTGCTTCCTAACTAAAGTACACGGTGCCTTTGGGAATGGATAATAAGATATCTACAGCCAGAGGGCCGAGATGAAGGTCGCTGAGCGCCCACGATGGAGGCCTGGTACTGTTGTACCTCTTGCATGCTCCTTATTTGCCTCCTTTAGCTGCCAACGCATAGCCGAACTCATGACAAAGCAACCTACTCCAGAGCACTAGGCTGATATATATTCAGAGAAGTGACTTGTATATTTCCGCAGAACACCCCTCTCCTGAGGCGTGATATATATATGTTGCATTGACCGCCCTAGCGCTGCATCTGATTTTGTACAACATGCGGGGAGCATAGATATTCAGGAATACCTTCATTATGGAAGAAGATCAATGGGACATCCTAGCGGCGATAGTATGAGGTGCGTATCTCGATTCAAAGCATGACGTAAAGTGCAGTGATTGTGGCTACCGCAGGTGGAGGCGAGGTGCTCCGCTGTAAGGGGTCCCAAGGGGCGCTGTAGGTGATTACCATCACGCCAGCAGAAGGCACTTCTTGGCGCAATCTGGCTATGTGGTAGAGCAAAGCCTCCAACCTTCGATGAGAAGTGACGACTACTCTTGAGGGATCATCCAAGCTGGCGGTTAAACTGTGCCAGCGCTGCCGAAGACAGGGGTAGGGGATCGCAAAGCTTTTGAGCCTTGTCCACAGCAGCTGACTAGAGCATGGATCAGCAAGAGACAGCATTGACGGCGACATAGACTTACAAGCCTATTCCTGATATCTTTGACACCCGAGACTGCGCTCAGCGACCAATCTCCCTCCTGCATCTCCCTGAAATGTTTCAGAAATGCCGCACTTGCTCCAGCAGCGTTGCTGACGATATCAAATATCAAATCTGTATCGATGTGCAAACGGTCGCAGAACGACATGGCTTCCAACATCGCAGCTAAGTGGACACCAACCATGAGATCCTGGACATCGCTGATGGACACGGCCGGCGACTGGGATGATACGAAATTTCTTGCCTGTTCTGAAACGAGATGGGGCCGTCCGGGAAGATATAGTCGCACTATGACACAGTCATCTTCTTTTGACCAGCCAGCGGACTCTCCGGCTATGTATAGCTTCTCCGCCTCGTGCAGCAATGGCAAATCAAAGTTGAGAGCCCGACTGGTCCTTGTAATAATACCCACATCCTTCTTGATGATAGCGATCGCAGAGTACGGCGGTAAAGTAGGATCAAGCATATGCGGCACTCGGTGACTGAACATCCAGCTACCACCTTCACTCTCCTTCAATTCATCGAAAGCGAGCTGGGTATTGAGACCCGCCGCTGCAACGACTCCCATGGCTTCTGACGCCATAGCGATATTCACGCCAGCGAAGATTTGATGAACGAGCTTCGCTTTCGATCCACCGCCTAGGCCCCCGGGTATATGGTAGAGCTTGGCGCTCATGCATTCAAGTATTGACTGGGCATGGGCGAGATCAGAGTCTTTTCCAGAAGAGAATATGGAAAGCGTGCCATCTGCTGCTCGGCCGGCGCCACCAGATACAGGACTATCGATTGGTCTGATATCTGGCCTCCCACTTGCGTGCAATCTTTTAACGATCTCGTCAATATCAGCTGGCGCCACGGTTGAGCACATGATGATTGTTGCATTCTTGGGCAGCGCTTTGACGGCGCCAGTATCAAGGTCAAACAGAAATGGCATAGCTTGACCGATAGTTGCTACCATGCAGATGAGAAAGTCAACACCTTCCGCTGCCTCTCGAGGACTTCCCGCTGACAAGCCACCCTTTGCCACCAATTTCTCCATCAGCGGTTGATACACGTCATACCCAATCACTTGGAAGCCTGAACTGAGGAGATGGGATGCCATGCCGAAACCCATGGCCCCAAGACCTGCGAAAGCGAGCTTCGGCTTCGTCGAAGACATAGTGTCCCGTTCTTGAGTACAGAGAGAGAATGAGGTGAAGAACGCAGACTTATTGCAGTACCTCGATGACACGCGTTACTGCCAAGGGTGAAGACAGACAGTGAACGAAATACATATCAAGCAGACCCATGATTTCCCCGCTTCCCCTGACGTTACGCCCAACGACCGGCAGAAAACTGGAGAGAATGTCCATTCTCAGCTCATGCCTGCCCGCCATGAACCTATCATTGGAAATCTGAAGCCGGCAGGCAACGTTGAAAGGACACAACCCGAAAGTATCATGTAGCTGTGGTAGCCTTTAATGAGTGGTGGCCCTGTTGGAAATCAGGCCGGGTCAACCTCGGTAGTTACTAACTAGGACTAGTCAGGGGGCCTCGGCAGACTAGTAGAGATTTCTCGTGATAGTTATTCCATTCTATATAGCTACTAGAAAATGCCTGTAAAAATTCAAGATTTTTCCGTCGGAAATCACCCCTACTACCTGGCGTTTAGTAGGTGAGGTGAATAGCGGGGAGCATATCAGACACGTACTAATAGACCGATATAGATCATTCTAACAGCGTTACATACCTAGTAATAAGACAGATATTACCCCCTATCTAGACCGATATCAGACACGTTAGTAGGTGAGGTGAATAGTAGGGAGTATATCAGACACGTTAGTAGGTGAGGTGAATAGTAGGGAGTATATCAGACGTTTTAGTAGGTAGGTAGCCTATAAATGCGACAGCATTAGCTAATATACTAATAAACTCATATAGATCATTCTAATAGCGTTGTATACCTAGTAATTAGATAGATATCACCCCTTATTCAGACCGATATTAGACACGTTAGTAGGTGAGGTGAATAGTAGAGAGTATATTAGACACGTTAGTAGGTAAGATGAATAGTAGGAAGTATATTAGACGTTTTAGTAGGTAGGTAGCCTACCGTCATACAATTTTCATGTGGCGGTCTTAGTATTCCTAGAGAAAATCGTATAATTAGCCTAGTCCCTATACTAAAATATCCTATAAATCCCTACCCTTATATTCTAACTATATTAGTCTTAATTAAGTAATTCTAAAGCCTAGATATATTTATTTTTTAGTATTTTAAACTTCCTAATAATATCTAGCTATCACGTAATAGTTATATATAAAAAGACACCTAAGCGGCCTACCTCTAATAGTATATTTATAGTAGTAGAGCTTCTTAACTAATAACCTTATATACCTAGTTAATATACTATTAAGGTAGTAGAGGCTAAACTTCCTCTTTAAATAGCTATTCTTACCTTATTATTATTAAGGGCTATTAGCCTAAACGTCTAGGAGCTATTATAGTAGTAGTAGTAGTAAGAGTATAAGTCTCTTATACCTTTACCTACCTAGTTATCTTTAATAATACTATTTATACCCTAAGGTACCTAAGTATAAACTCCCTCTATATCTAGTAAGGAAGAGGAGGTAGAACTAATAATAGAATATATATAGTTTAGGAGGGTATTCTTTAAGGGGGAGGAATACGACTTATATAGTTATATCTATACTATTAATAGATCTAAGATAGCTAGAAATATTAGTATATATAATCTTAAATTTAATATTAAAAAGAAGGTGATAGTAAATATAACCTAGAAAGGATTAGCCTACTTTCTTATTAATATTAAGGTAACCCTTATATAGAAGGGTTAGAAGAAGGATAAGAAATATACTATTAATATTAGTATTAACTAGTATAATATTAAGTAGGTAATATTATATAAATAGATTATAGGGTTTAAGGATATTAAGTTATATATTAATTTCTAGTATATATATACTATAAAAGGGTTTATCTTACTAATAGTATTTATCTAAGTACTATTAAATAATACTCCTCCTCTTACTTAGGCCGGTTAGAAAGCTACTACTATAATAGTAAGACTTATTTATAAGGTAACTAAGTAATAAGCTTTATAAATACTTACTAAGTAGTAAATAGCTCTACTTATAATAAACTATAAATATAAGGAGGTTAATTCTTATCCTAACCACTTATATTATTACTAGGTTTATACTAAAATAGGTAAGTATTACCCTCTAGATTATAAGAATTTTATATAATAGTAAGTAGTTATAAATCTTAAGAATAGTTTAGCTAGTCTATTAAGGCTACTAAAGTATATAATCTAGGACTTAAATAAGAACTATATTTAGAAGAAGGAGAGGAATTATATAATAGTCCTACTAGCTACCCCCTTAGTAAGCTTATTAGCTAGTTCTTTTATACCTTAGATACCTACTTTATAACTACCTTTAACTACGCCTATATTTATACTAATTAGTATATTAGTCGCTAATATCTTCTTATTATAAATTATATAGTAGGAGTAAAGGTAAATAGATAAGGAGGATAGAGATACTACTATAAAGGGAGCTAAGAACGCAGCTATTAAGGAAAGGAATAGGGTACTAAGAACGGAGAAGGCGATCGACTTTAGAAGAAAGATTTATAACGCTACTAAGTCCTGAAAGGGTATATAAGGCTTCGCTAAGTGGGTAAGGAACGATAGCTCGTCGCCACGGCCCCTCCCTAAGTTCCCCCCTCTAAGGAGGGGCGATAGGGAAGGGGTAGCCGAGACCTTTAAGGAGAAAGTAGAAGTCCTACGGACGATATTCTTCCCACCCCCCTTATAAGTCGACCTGACAGATATTAATAGTATAGAATACCTACTACCGGTAGGTAATAGTAGTAATATTACAAGCGAGGAAGTCTTACAGGCTATCCGTAGGCTAAAATAAGATAAGGCCCTAGGGATTAATAGGATCCCGAATCGGTTCCTTAAGCTAATAGCGGACGGGCTCCTTAGGGAGCTTACTTATTTATTTAACGCGTGCTTCTACCTTAGCTACCACCTAAGGGAATTTAAGAAGGCTAATACGGTCGTCCTAAAGAAACCGAAGAAGGAGGACTATACGGTACTTAAGGCGTACCGTCTAATAGCGCTACTAAGTACCCTTAGAAAGGCCCTAGAATTAATAGTCGTAGGGCGACTTAGCGATTATACTAAAAGTCGAGGCCTCCTCCCGTAATAATAAATAGGGGCGCGAAGGAATAGATTAATAGAGATAGCGCTAGAGATAATTATAGACGCGGTATATATAATATAAGACTACGGTAGAGGTAATATAACTAGCTTCCTCTTACTAGATATTATAGGAGCCTTTAATAACGTCTCCTACCGGAGGCTTATTTATAACCTCCGGTATAAGGGGATCCCTCGCTATATTATAGGCTAGACGGAAAGTTTCCTAGCGGAAAGGTCCTCGTCTATTATAATTAGGGGGATGACGAGTAGGATAGAGCCGGTAGAGATAGGGATTCCCTAGGGGTCGCTAATCTCTCCTATCCTCTTCCTATTCTTTAACGCGCTACTTATTAAGGAGTATACGGCGGCTAAATTATAGTTATAAGTTAGAGGGTTTATAGATAATATCCACCTACTAGTATATAGGAAAACCACGGAAGGTAACTATAAGACCTTAGAACTAGTACATAAGATCTACCTTAAATAGGCTTCGACGTACGGGGCGAGTTTCGCCCCCTAGAAATATAAATTAGTCTACCTTACCCGTTACCCCCGTCGCTTTAATATAGGTACGGTTATTAACCTAGGGTATACGATAATAAAGTTATAAACGGAGATCTAAGTCCTAGGACTATATATTAACGGTAAATTACGGTAGGGCCCGTACTTAAAGAGGGTATAGGCGAAACTCGCTACCTAGAGCCTCGCCCTATCTATAACGATGGTATTAACCTAGGGAGCTACCCTTAATAGGGTAAGGAAAGTATATAACGCGATAGTACGGCTAGTTATAACCTACGCGTCCGCCTTATAATATATATTATAAAGACTAAGGGATATAAAGAAGACGTATATAAGGAAGCTTAAAGTTATCTAAAAT
>JAABUP010000190.1_pt1 | contig 139755 bp, 118 predicted proteins | sample 5559201 | NCBI WGS metagenome assembly JAABUP01 (sample SAMN10711887, study PRJNA513373) | rock metagenome | isolation source: Antarctica rocks | place: Antarctica | reverse complement strand
TTATATAAATTAATTAATATATAAGTTTAAAGATTAAAGAATTATATATATTATAAAGGGAGAGGTAAGTACCCTATTATAAGATATTTATAATAGGAGTAGATATTTCTTTATAAAAATTATTATAAATAAAATCTATAATATTATCTATTAGCCTAATATAATAAAGGATATTATATAATATATTAAAAGGTATCTATTATATATAAAATAAGTAAATATAGCTAGGATAGTACTACTATTACTAATCTAGATTATAAAGCTATTTTAGCTATTAGGAATAGATTATATTAAACTATTTATTACCTTAAAAGGTAAATAAAAATATATCTTAAATATTATAAATTACTTCTTAAGAGTAATATTTCTAGAGGTAATAGATTTTATTAATATAATTACTATTATAAGAGTAATTACTAGATATCTTATAAGGGTACTAATTCCTAATACTATTTATTTTAATAATAGGACCTACTTCCTTAATAAGGAAATATCTAGATTTTTTAAGTCCTAGGGAATTATTATATTAAAAGCTTTAAGTAGAGTAAAATACTTAGTTAGTATAATAAAAAAGTCTAATAATATCTTAATAAAGTATTTTAAGAAAAGGAGAGAAGATATTCTTAAAGAACCTTAAGATATATCTATTTAAATATTAATAATTAATATTAACTTAAGAACTATTAGCTACCTAGGCTATTTACCCCTTAAAATTCTATATAAAATCTAAGTAATAGGAGTATTTAAATAAGGTATATAAATTAGTAAATACCCTAAAAAGTTAATAATACTTAATCTTAAAGAAATACTATTAGTTATTTAAGAGTTTATAATAAAAAGGTTAGATATTAAAGAATTAATTCTCTATTAATTTATTTATATAAAGGACCTAATAAAAATAAGATATAATAAAGGGGTAACTTTTACTAAGTTATTATAATATAATTAATAAGTTATAAAAAATAATACTTAAATTAATAGATTAAAATTATCCCTAAGATAGATAGGGCCCTTTATAATAATAGGTTATGTTAATAAATAGGGAACTTTATATATATTAATCTTAAAGAATAGGAAGGTTATAACTTATATATATTATAATAATTATCTAAAGCTTTATAAGCCGCGTTAAGGATATTTAAGATAATTAAAGGAAAAACCCCTAATTATTCCCTTTATAATTTAACTTCTAAATATAAGAAGGTAGAAAAAGATATATATCTAATAATTATAATTAATCTTACTAATAAGGGGTTAAATAATTACTTACTTATAAATATAAGGGAGAGTATATAAGTAAGCCTATTATATTAGGGCTATTTAATATATAATAGATATATAAATAATTAAAGACCTAGTTATTAAAAATTTATAAAACTTCCCTTATAAGTAATATTATAAGGAAATTAAAGTAGGAAGATCCTTAAAGAGAATAGTTAATTCTATTAACTTATAAATATAATAAAAAAAATAAAAATATATAAAGCTCTTAAAGAAATAAGATAGCTATTAATATTAGCTTTAAGGCCCTTAATCTATCTCTAATCTATTAAGCCTAAGAATAATTAATTAAAAATTTATAAGAAGGTAATTAATATATTTATTAAATACTAGGATTAAGAGAAGAGGGGGAGTATAAGCTAAGTAGTATATATACTAGCTAGTTAACTACTACCTACCTAGGAGGGGGGTAAAGAGGAGGTAGAGTAAGTAGTAAGAGTAGAGGAGGTAGAGAAGAAGGGGGAGGAGGGATATCCTCCCTTTCCTAGTCTTTTACCTAGGAAGGGAAGAACTCTAGGGGGTCCTCTACCCTAGATAAAGAAGGAGGAGGTAAAGATATAAAAGGGAGGCTTAATATAAGAGATAGAGAATTTATAATTAAGGATCTAACCCTATTACAAGAGTTATAAGAAGGAGGAGGAATAGGATAATAAAAATAAAGAGCCCTACTTATAAAGTAGGAATATATAATATTATCTAGAAGGGTTACCCCCCTTTAATAGTTATAAGTATAAGTACTCTCCCTTCTATTTAAAGGGGGATTTAAGATATTATAAGGGGGGGAAGAGGTTATAAGTTAAGCTAAGGGGTTAAATAAGTAATTTATAAGCTTATACTATTATTAGTAGTTTTTATAACTATTATTATAAGAATTAATTATATAATTAGTATAAGCCCTAATATAGCCCCTACTACTACCTCTAAGTACCTAGAATATAAGGGAGCCTTCCTCCTATTAGATAGCTAATAGGAGAATTTAGTAGAAATAATAAAAATAATATAAAACCGCGTACCTAAGTAACTTAACTTAACTCCTCCTAAAAATATAGCCTATTTATAGGCCCTAGAGGGAGATAATAGTTTATATTTAATTAAATATATGTACTTAAATAGCTAGCAAGGTAGCTAGGGCGCTTATAAATTATATAATTAAAGAACTACTTATTATTAATTATTATTAATTAATAGTAGAGAAAATTCCTTAGAGTTAAGTAAAGGGAAGAGAAACTTCTTTAAAGGATATAAAAAAGATTATTTATAAAATTAATATTAATATAAATTATATAATTTATTATATTAATTATAAGAGTATTAATAGTATATAAATATATATAAGATAAGGGGGTACCTATTATCTCTAAATAATATAATAGTAGTTAAGGAAAGAAGAAAGAAAAGAGGAAAGAAAGTAGGAATCTCTAGGGTTATACTTATTAAGTAGAGTTTAACTCCTAATAATACTATTAAAGTAATAAATATAAATATAGAAATAATAGTAAATTAATTAATAATATCTTAATAAAAGGCCTTAAGGCTTATAAGGCTATATTAGTTATAAGGAATTATATAAAGTTATAATAATTATAATCTCTACCGCGGTTAGTTAATAATTATAAAATATAATATCTTAATAATATCTTAATAGTATAATAGAAAAACCTTATAAGTATATCCCTTTAATAATAAGATAAAAGTCTTAGTCTTTAAAAAATATAAAAGTAAATTAATCTTAGTAATATATTTATCCTAGGATTTTATTAGCTACTTTAAAGACCTTATATAAAGTTAATTAAAGTAAGACTTAATAAAAATATAGAATAAAGAGGACTTTAAAGGAGTCTAATAAAAAGGGTATAAAAGCCCTTATAAAGTATAAAAAGTTATATTAAAATAATTAAGATAATATTAATAAGTATTCTTAATAAATAATAAAGAAAATCCGCTAAGAATATAAAGAAAAAGGTAGAGAAAGCTTAAATAAGCTAGATTTATAAAAGGCTAAAAAGGCTAAAGTATAATTATATTATTAAGCTTACTATTCTAGTAAGTAATTAGGCTAGTATAATAGTATATAAAGTATACTTAATAGCTTAAGTAGGTTAAGATAAGAATATAATTAAATAATAAAGTCCTCTAAGTAATCTTAGATAAATAATATTAAAAATCTTTAAGTATAAGTAGTTAAGGGAGATATATTAAGGAAGGGATATTAATTTAAAAATTAATAAATAGTATAAGATAATTAAATATTTAATAGAGTAGATATATATTTATTAGAAATATTTTATAAGAGTAATTAAGTTATTACTCCCTAATTATTATAATTATAAAGGGCCTGGATAGTAAGAATTAATATATATTAACTTAATATTTAATAAAGTAGATATATATTTATAATAAAATAGCTAGAAGTAAGCTATTAAACTAGGAGCTTAAGAAAAGGATTAAGTATATAAATTAATATAATTAAAATAATATTTAAAGAAGTACTTTTCTTACTAGGACTTATCTAAGGGTCTTTTTAAGTTAATAGATATCTTAGTATATTATTAAGTTAATAAATTTTATTAAGGGTTAATGTTATTATAATATATTACTAAGATATCCCTATTATATAATCTCTATAAGAGGCTATTAATAATAGGATATTTAATCCTACTACTTAGGGTAGTAATTAGGAAACCCTTCCTAGTATATAATTATAAATAGTAAGATAGGGATAATATACTACTTTATAAGGGCGTTATATATATATTCTCTAGAGCTAATAAGGAGGAAGTTACTTAGCGTCCTTATTATAGTTATATAATAAGGCCTTAGCTAGTAGTATTACCTATTATATTTATTTAGATTATTTATAATAGTATATATATATAGATTTAGAGTTTAATTAATATTAATTATTATTATTTCTAGGTATATAAGTTTATTTTTAGAATGGTATATCTAGTATTAGTTAACTAATCCCCTTTTCTCGCGCTATATGCATCCTGGCGGCTATTTATGTCCAATCAGCCATTTACTTAGTCTAAGGCATTCATACTCCCTATAATCGTCTTTCAATCAGCTAGACGTACCGCCAAACTCGTTATATCCTATCTTTCCATACTATGGCTTTAATGATTCACCTATTAGCCTACCGTCAGGTAGAGCTTTTCTATCCTCCAAAGCTCAGAAACGGTTAGATCGTACCTGAATCCAGATGTCTTTTGAGCATGATGTGGTCTTTTATCCCATGCATGTATCTCGTTACTAGTCACCAACTTCGACCTAGTATCGTATGTCACGAACACCCTAAAACCCTTTTGGGATTTGGGCAATTCGACTTTCGATTGCAGATGGTGAAGATGCAGGTGTATACTGTGCGTCCTGTAGCCGGAGCTTTACTCTTTCGCGAGTAGGACTGACCTTTGGGGTTGACTCTACGCTTCTGTTACTACTATTTGAAACCCACATCACGCTTGAAAGACCATTGGCTACCTCCATTCCCCCCCTCCCTCATCTCCAACGGGCCGATATCCCAGAATGCCCTCCACAAACGCTAAAATAAGAATAGGATTGATATCCTCCCATTTCGTCGACCCCCTCACATCACCAGGACTGATAACAAGACAATCATAAAGCGCTCCATACCCCCAATGACTAGCTTCCAGTTCCACCTTTACAATCGGTAATCTGATCCTGGGATTATCGATGTTCCGCACATACTTAATGAGGTAGGCTGATAGAAGCTCCAGACTGCCTTGGTGGCTGCAGTAGATGTGGATGCCGTTGCGGACGATTTTCACCATCAGGTGGTATGGCGTTTGTGACGAGAATAGGATTTCGGGACGGGGCAAACTCTCGAGGGTGGGTAGCTCCCTTGATATTGCTGCCGCTGCGTTGGCAGAAGGGTTTTGTGGCTGCTCTGTGCGCGAGGGGAGGGATATCGATGCCCAGTCATCGTCATTGTGCGATGTGCTGACCGCGGGAGGTTTGACAAAGATGTTTTGGAAGTCGATAGCGAAGTAGGCAGAAGCACTACGGTAGGGAGGGGTAGTTTGCGGTAGGTTGATTATGAATGTTGGCTTTGTGAGGGATGTTGAGACTTTGGTGCCAGATTTCGTCTCAACTCTGGCGTTCAGACGTTTGCCGTTTTCATCCAATACTTCAAGAAATTGCTCCGTCCACTCTGCATGTGCGTCGTTCTGGAGTCGCTCTGCTAGGGTATCACACCATGCCTTGATCACGCCGGTGATGTCGGGGACGAAGACTGTTGGATCTGGGTAAAACTTCCCGAGCTCAGCCCATATAATCGTGGGCTCTAGGTTTATGATGACTGGGAGACCGATCAAATCTCGTAGGACTTTGATTGAGCTTTGGGCCGGAGAGTCGGGTTTCTCCCAGTAATCGCGTAGGTCCATGCGGAGTTTCATGGGGCTGAAAGGAGTTTGAGGCTCTGAAGACATCGCCTGAAAGTCGAAAGAGGTGTAGACTTACATTTTTGCCATGCTCAATAGCCTGAGAGGCGACTGTATATCTAATTGGAAGAAAGCCCGTATCCCTATAGCCTCCCTATTGATATTCGACAGATACAGATAAATATCTTTGGTATCACGGGTGACCTATATCCTGTGGACCTTGCCCAAAGAGTTGACAGAGAGGGACGGCAATGAGAAAGCAAATCAAAATCAAGAATACTATCTTACACCTGAAAACTGAGAAACAAGGATACACGACGACAGGCGGAAGACCGGCTGAGTTCCCATCTACCCCTCGTTCATTATCATCAAGCGAAAGCTATGTGCACCAGCATAGCCCTCCTTCAGCACGGCTGCGTGTGAGAGGGTCTACCTCGTGCTACTCATGCAGGTACAAAGCATCCTAGCCACCGTGCCACCTAGCCTCCTTGCCTCAGGCCTGGGCGGGGCCAGTCTCAAGCATAGCGACTGTATCGCATACACAACCGTGGAGTGATGGCTTGTACTTGAGAGTCTGCTTATGGGAATATCAAGCGAGAGAATGTATAGCGGACCTTGTCGTCGGTGGAAATGGGGTCCGAGGGGGTTCTTTTGGTGGGGGCCATCGAGATAGGGGCTAATTAGCGTGTGCAAGTTCAATGCGATTAGCGTGCTGCAAGACCCCACGAATGACAGCAGAATTTTAACTCGACGAACTTATTAACTTAGTCATATCTTCCACGTACGTGGACGGATCTCTATAATTTTTAAAGCGTTAGATACCGTAGATAAATATACATCTTTCAGCCTACTCAGATATTTATCCTGAGTCGTGGTTACTAAGTAGTAGGGTACGTCGGTATAAACACAGGCACAGCGGTACCAAGACACATGGATTTAGTTAGTAAACTTATAGAATCAGTCATATCTTTATCGCCAGTAGACCGATTTATATGATTTTAAGGGCATTAGATACTATAAACTTATACGCATTTTTTGGCCTACTTAGATATATGTTATAAGCGTTGACTATCAAGTAGTATAGTCGTATAGGCGTAACAAAATCAGCAATTATATCCGGATTAGTGGGGTCGGGGTCAGGGTCTTGCAGCAGGCTAATCGCATTGAAACTGCACACGCTAAAAGCTTTGTAGATTGCGGCACGCCATCGTCAGCCGCAGCACGCTGCTGGCAAGGCTGGGTGCACCTCTCCTTCAATCTTTACCCCTACACCCATGAACCATGCAAAGGAACAATTGACCTCTTCAGTTGCTCGGAGATTGTGCAGGAAGTACACCCCCCCCCCCCCCCTGTGTGCAACTATGTGTACGGTACGAGTTGGCCTGACTCTCTAAACAGGCGATTGAGAATTGGCATTATCATGGTAGACAATGACGAGCATGAGTGAGGGATACATTGGGTGGACGGAGTTCAAAACTGCAATCTAATCCACCAGTCATTGTCGTAAGGCCGAAGTGTGGGGCAGGGGGGGTATATCTATGCTTGCCCTTAGGACGACGGGGCACAACCATCCGTGTCGAAATTACACACATGAACAGGCACACACCCATTCTCTATGTACAAGCCAGATCAAAATTACTGGGCATCAATATTCGGCAGTTCTGGCGGGCTCTTTGATCGGCTGATTCTAGGCTACGAGGCTGCATGGATTCCTATCAAATGAATGTTTCGTGCAGGGGAGGGTGAATATTGCTTGCAGGGGTAACAAAGGATATAAGATGCCGCGTCTCGCTTTGCCAATGCCTTCTACTGCACTGACGCGAACACGCTCCGTCATTCCCAAAAGAATTGATCCTCTCATCGCATCAACAAACCCATCCAAGTACCGGAACACCAACGATCATGGACTTCCTCAAGAAAGCCAAAGCCAAAGTCGCTGAGCTAGAGAACGATTTGAACAAGGCCACGGCGTCCCTTGGTCTTGGCGGGAAAGAGGGAGCCGGCTCCGGCTCGACAGCTCAAGCACCCATGGGTGCTGCTCAAGATACCTCGTCCAGCTACTCCACCCCAGCAACCAGCACCGTCAACACACCAGCAACATCAGTTGCACCAAGTAGCGCTCCCGATGCGCCATAGACGAAGTTGCCCATGGCAGTTCGCAAGGAGGGTGTGTACAGAACTTTCATTAAGAACCCTCAGGGACTGAGCATTGGGCTGACTGTCCATGAATTTGCAGTCCGCGATAAGTGGGAGGTCAAAATTCCCGAGCTCGAAGCCAATCTCTCCTCCATCATGGGCGTACCTTGGAAAATTTCCGTCGACGCTGGCTATGTCTACAGCTTTGCCGTAGACCGCTATGCGAAAGAATCGACGGGCCAAATGTTCACAGAGTATGACTCTTCCTTCTCCTTCCCCTCGCTATTGACGAGCCAATCATCGCGCTGATCCTCTCCTCCTTCCCAAAGATACTTCACAAACGCCACCGAAGGCATCCGGAAATACGTCGACGAATTCGGCGCCGACGGCCAAAGCGAGTTGAATACCCTCTGCTCTTCGCACATCATGACCCTCGAAACAGCCACCAATCCCGCAATCTCCTACTCCGGCTGCGAGATCCGCGATGGCTGCCTGCGCATCGTTTTTAACCAAAAGTACCTCGGTCACAACATCCGCACGGCAACCGAGAACCTGGCCGACGTCGTAAACGCAGCCGGCGTCGCCGCCTCCACGTCCAATGGCAGCGCTGCGGCGCTCGACTTCGACGCCAAGCAAGGCATCAAAAGGGACTACGAGCCCGCCATCGGTGCCATTGAATCCCGCATCGCCAACGTGCTCGCCGCCCCTGTCATCACGCTTCAACCAAACTTCGAGTACAACTTCGCAAAGATAGCTGCCCACATCGCGACCGGAAAACAAGACTCCACCTTTCCTCGCGAATGGCAGAAGAACATTGGCAAAAGCACGCTCTCGTACTTTGCCGCGTTTGCGGAGAACCTCGAGGAGGAAGGGTTCGGCAAAGATGAGATGTTGCAAGAAGGGTTCAAGGAGATGGTGGAGAAGAACGAGATCGGGTTGAGGGTGGTGGATAAGTTGAGTGAGAAGGGGGGTCGGACGTTTAACGAGAGTGTTATTGAGGGCGGCGTTTGTTATATGCAGACGACGCCGCAGTATTGGATTACCAATGTTCGCGATGCGAGTAAGGGTATCATTGATTTGTTGTGAGTGGGTCGCGCGGTCGACAGTAATTTGAGAAAAATAGGGAGGAAGGTTTGGTCACGGCTGATGGTCGGGAAGCAACATATTGGTTTGTTCAAATTTTTAGGAAGAGCCATTGTAGGACGAAGAATGTTTATGAAGCTAAGTCACTGATATGGCCGTGACGTCTATTTCATACATCGATACGGCGTGAACTAATTGGAAGCTTGTAGAAACATATGCAGAGGTCTAATAAAGTCTGGCCGTAAACGTTATATATCGTACCAAACGAAGCAGCTAGCGAGATGGCGAAGAGGAAAGGACGTAAGGGAGGAAGAAATCAAAAACGTACAGCAAATAGGATTCGCTGGTCGTCACCGACCCAACTACTAATTGTTCGATCTGAAGCTTGTCAATGGCAGAGCGGACGGGATGCCGAGTATTCTTCAGTCTGTGGCCGTATGTGGAAGATTGGTCACTATTTATTTATATATTGCTATTGTTTTGACTTGTGTTTCATCTGATCTTCCGGGTGTATTTAGTATTTTATAGCTTGGTTTGCCAAAAGGATACGATAGAAGGGCTGAGTTGTTCTACGGTTAATTGCCCGGGAAATATTATTCGAGTACTTGAAGTGCTACATCCTACGGTACTGATGTTAAATCGTCCCCGACGTCTACCAAGCGATTAGTGTCAGTGGCGCTGCATATCAATACACTGTGATCTGATCGTCAGACGGTGTCCGTATCATAGACAACCTTGTTATCGAGTATCAGGAACGCAGAAGGTATCGCCCATTATTAGGAATAAAATGTGTGTATGGGCTTGCCAAATCAAGTCGAAAGCCAATGAATGCATGGTAACGCATGGTTACTTTGTGGTATTGGCAAGATGATGAGCATATAGGTCCGGATATCGGTAGGATATTGCAGACCGACCAGTGCGTGATGCCAGATGTCTCACAGATAAAGTCTGATATGCAATACCGTCTCTAACGTACGGAGGGCATTGAAGGACACCGCCTTGCCATGATTATACAGAAAAGGAATGCATACTATTATTTAGTACCTTTGGGGATCGTGGTAGACTTTTCGCTTTGAAGAGTCAAACTGATCCCGACTACCTTAGTATAGACATAAGATTTCTGATTGGGTATGGCATATATTATTGTTGCTCGGGTGGTGTGGATCGAAACCCTCACCCAGAAATTCAGATCGCGCTCTATTAATCGTAAGGTGGGCCCCAAGTATAGAGGTTAGATCGCAAGAAATTCAGACAAGTCGCTGGAATTGTTCATAGCAGTTGGAAGATTGCGATCCTGCACTATCCCACGTCCTGGCGGATGCCAGAGTTGCCAGGACATGGAATGTTTGTCTCCCTCTACCCCTTCATCACCATCTTCTGAATATATGTCTCCTTGGCATCTGTCTGACTTTGGTATGCTATTGAGCTCTACCTACATAACATTACTACTCTTCAGATTTTCAGACACGAGTTTCTTTTCTTAGAACTAGTGCGGGAACATGCGGGAAATAGAGTTTAAAAGAACATGCTAGATCTGCAGCTAAAGTGCATTAGTGAATGATTATCCGATTACTCATCATTGTCCCCTCTTTTAGCGTCTCCTGGAGTGGGCTCCGTGGCTCCGTAATTCGTTAGCAAACGCCGAGCCGTGTGAGCCGCATGAACCGTTTTTGCCGAGCTCGGTTCATCGCATATATATTGAAGCGGGACCTTCCTGGTATATCTATAAAAGCAGGGGAGACTGAATTATCAAACAGATGATTCTGGCAATGTCCATCAAGCGCCAAGATGACACTCAACGAGGAAGACATCAACGTGATTCGCGCAGAACGTGACGCGAACCCCCGCCGATACTCCACATGGGACCCGAATGATGAATTTTACAAAAGATACCACCAGCTCACTCCAGCCGAAAAGGCGATTCTGTACGACCAAGCCACTGCCACCAAGCTGGAAGATGACTCGGCCGACACCGAATCGAACCCGTCGGCCTCCTCCTCCTCCCTGGAGTTGGAGGGCATCCGTACCGCGCGGATGAGCAGGACCGCAACAAATCGCATCAATCGCTCGGAGACTCACCCGGAAGCTCTGAGTCGAATCGAGACATATCGCTCCCAGCATTCCGGCACCGTCGGCGGCTCACGGTTGAAATCACGCACCTCGACCAAGCAAGCGCCATTGCCGGAGATGGGAGCGGGAAAACCGCGTCCGCCTGCGCTTCCCGCCAAGGAGGAGTATGTCGTTGAGTTCGACGGTGTGGATGATCCACGCCATGCTCAGAATTGGCCCATGAGACGAAAGCTCCTCATCGGCATGATACTTGCCTACGACGCCCTAGCGGCGACCATGGGCAGCAGTATCTTTTCCGCGGCTACCCGGGGCGTAGTCGAGACCTTCCATGTCGGTCAGGAGGTTGCGACGTTGGGAACATCGCTTTTTGTGCTGGGTCTCGCTTTCGGTCCTATATTGTGGGCTCCGATGTCGGAGCTCTACGGCCGGCGGTTGCCCCTTGTCATCGCTGCCTTTGGGTTTTCGATATTTGGAATAGCTACTGCAGTGGCAAAGGATCTTCAGACAATCATGCTCAGCCGATTTTTCGGTGGTTTCTTCGGTTCCTGCCCTCTGGCTGTTGTGGCGGCAGCATTTGCGGACATGTTCAACAACAAAGATCGAGGCTTGGCTCTCGCAGTGTTCTCAGCCACTGTCTTCATGGGTCCACTCCTAGCTCCTTTCGTACGTATTGCTCTAGCCTACTCTCCTCTTGTCGTTCATGGCAAGCTTGTATAAAATCCGAGACCGTGTCCGCCAACTCAATCACACTGCTTAGTCTGACCTATCCATCCTACCGCATATTATCCCTAATTTAGAAGATGATGCTAAGACTCCCACTATTGATAGATCGGTGGCTTCATATCCATATCATACCTCGGCTGGAGATGGACCGAATATATCTCTGCAATCATGGGATTTTCGGCTTTCGGTTTGCTCCTCGCTTTCTTGCCAGAGACCTATCCTCCCATCATTTTGGTCAACAAAGCGTCCGAACTCCGGCGTCGAACGCAAAATTGGGGTATCCACGCCAAGCAAGAAGAGATCGAAGTCGACTTCAGAGAGCTGATCACGAAGAACGTTTCCCGCCCCATGCGTATACTGTTCCTGGAACCAATTGTCTTATTCATCAGTCTCTACATGTCCTTCATCTACGGTCTACTCTATTTATTCCTTACCGCATATGCCTTAGTATTTCAGGGCAAATATGGCTTCAACGAGGGTCTAGGTGGACTGCCCTATTTCGGCATGGTCTTCGGCGAAATCATCGCGTTCATCGTCATTGCATTCACAAGCCGAAGCTATGCGCGCAAACTGGAAGCCAACAACAACATCCCCGTTCCCGAATGGCGTCTTTATCCCGCAATCGCCGGCGGTATCGTCTTCGCCATCGGGCTTTTCTGGTTCGGTTGGACCGGCTTCAAGGGCGATCAAATCCCATGGATCGTTCCTACCCTCTCCGGGCTTTGCACCGGCTTCGGGCTCTTCTCCATCTTTTTCTCCCTGCTCAACTATATCGTGGACGCCTACCTCATGTTCGCAGCTTCGGCGATTGCAGGGAACACATTCATGCGTGCGACTTTTGGGGCCGTATTCCCGCTCTTCGCTACCTACATGTTCGATGGGATGGGGATCCAGTGGGCATCTACGCTACTGGGCTGCGTCGCGCTGGCACTGGCTCCGATGCCTGTGATCTTCCTTCTGTATGGGAAGAAGATCAGGGCGAAGAGCACGTTTGCGCCGGCTCCGGATCTCGCGCAGGAGGCGAGGAGAAGGCAGTTGAGAGATGCGGAGGCGAATATGGGGGCTGTTGGTCATGACGGTCCGATTGGTGGCACTGGAGTGGATGGGCATAATGAAGCGGAGAAGAAGAGTGCTTGATGGTGAGCTATGCGTTGGTTTGGTTAGGTTGGTCATTACAGTTGAAATCATCAGCACTAATCAGGATCTAGTCGGTACTATCCTTGTGCTTATGAAACACTTTCCTATACGCCTGCTGCTTAACGTTCCCGTATTGCCTTGGAATTGATCGGCAACGATCTGGTATCGATTGGCTATCTTATGTAGCCCGGCAGAAGGCAACCCGCAATGTAAAATTTCACAATCAACAGAAACCTTTCCCGTACCTCCCAAAGCCTAATGCCGTCCGAGTCCCCACTTCCACATTCCGGACACACCACAAACAAACACCATATCTCCCGCCCCCCCCAAAAAACACGAGCCCCTTTCCAATTCCAGCCAAGGACGCAGAAGATGAACCATCATACCGCAAACGTGCGAAGAAAGCAAGAGGTCTCATTGTGAAAAGTCCTGAGAGCCTGCACTTCCTTTCTACTCTTAATACTATATCCGAGTAACTTTTTTGTGTTTCTTTTTCAACTATAATCACGATCTTACCCCACCTCCCATCACCACTCTTCCCCACAACCCTCCCCACCACGATGAATGGTCTTCGTTACACGCTATTCGTGCCATGGAATAGTTTTTTTGGTTCCCATGTTGCTATCATGGAATTAGGGTGAGTGGGTAATCAGTATGAGAAAAAAAGCACTCTTTTGTAATGTAATGCTGTTTTTCCGAGCATATTCAATGCCGTATCGCTCGTGATCATAGTCTTTCGCTGTGCTATCAAGGTTAGTGCCGAAGGCGTATGTGCGTTCTATGTGTTGAGCCAATCGCTTTGAGATATCGACAGGTCTTCGGCCCTGGAAAGCATGGTCTCAATCGGGCATCATACTTCCTGCAGGCTCAAAGCTCCATTAGGAAGCTCTTGAACATCGAAGCAGAAGCGTGTGCAAGCTGTATCATGCTAGCTCAGTATTCAGTTATTCCCAAAGATCATCGCATCACTAATCTCTCCTCTGTCAGTTCGCCCCCCCATTATACCAAAAAGCTTTGGCCATTCCGTAAATTCCAATGCTTCGGAAGATGTCAGCAACTACCGGCCGGACACATGAAAATTTAAGCCCACCTTCCGCCATCCTGTGCAGCTCTCGTTCATCCACAGGCTCAGAGTACAGGTCTCGGCTCGGGCCGGGCACTCGAATCCAAGTGGGATACAAGGGATCAAGCTGGAGTATATGGACGTGGGGCTTTAGTTGCAACGCGCTGATAGCTTTTTTAAATCGAAGTCTTTCAGCGGAAGACGGCTCGCGCGATATGGAAGTGTCGGCCATGATTGGGTAAGCAGGAGAGATTAGGTTTGAAAATAATTCGGCGTCAACGGGCGACTGAGCGGACGGCAGTGATAAATAGGCAAAGGTGACATGCGCAGGGAAATGGGGTATTCCACCGAATTGATCGCCCTGGAAGTGGTAGAAGCTCTTGAAGAAGAAGGAAAGCCCAAAGTCCTTGGAAAAGATCTGTCAGGATAGCCCGTGGTCAGTATATCTTCATGCGAACACATTCATCAGTGCCACTACCTTTCTCCATCGTGCCAATCGCGTCTCCTTCTGGGGAATCGTGCAGCGATCAATGACCTTTCTAAGATACTCATAGCTGTCTTCCTCATTCGATGTGCAAACCTCACCAGGGTATTCCTCCACTCCAAAGTCTAGAGTTTTGTCAAGATATTCGGCCTTGCCTTCTTCAATTTCATCGGTGCTATAGACATCACCGGGTCGGCCTTGATACCCACAGCAAGCCAAGTCCGCTGTCCAAGCTTTTCTGCGGTCTTTGAAAACCGTTTCCTGAATATGTGCGCCTACAAATTCTTGTACCTCGGCTGGCAGCCGAGCCAGAGGAGAGTTCTTCGGAGCATATCGAATGCATGATCCGAAGGTAGAGATTGTTGCTTTGGTCATGATATAAGCCTCAATCCGAGCGCCCAGATCGATAGGATCTACTGGCGTTGCCCATGCTACCGTAAAGGCAATGACCATGTTGCAAAAGCAAAGGCTCTATAGAGCCAAGGAGATATAGCTACATTGATTACTAGGATTGATATAGTCGATGGTGTGAATGGGTTCTCCGAGAAGCACAGCCTTGCCGTTCAGCGGCTGCGGCAAGTGGCTTCTCCCGCGTGGCTGTGCTGGCTGAAAGCGGCAAAGTGTTGGGCTATATTAAGTACCTATGTCCAAAGCCTCCGACGTGCTACTGATCAAGCTTGTAACTTCTGCTGGATCCTGCGCATTATTCTGCATCTTTCGTCAAAGCCTCAGGAGCCAAAGATAGAATGTCTTATGTGGCGGCGGTTGTATTACCTAATACACATGAGGATGCAAGAGCCATCAACAGGATTCAAGATTTGGATTGGAATGCTACGTTTGCCGTTGCAGTCCTTGCAGTTGTGCAAATACCATTGTCTGAATGACTTATCATATGGCCGATACCAGACAAGTTACGTCGCATCAGTCTGGCAACTCATCTGAAAAGCTATGTCAGGCCTCGAGAATAGATCTCTCACAGTTGTCTCATATACTACCGCATACTATCACGGCTGGCGACCCCTACTATATTGGTGATGTATACGAACAGAGCCGCATTGGGCAGGCTGGAGAGATCGTTGAGGAACATCTCTTGGCCTTCAAGTCGCGAGCATCACCTTCGAAACCTTATATGCGATACCTGGAGTCTCTTTCACAGGGGTGGCCACATATCTCGTACCTTGCCGATTTCATGAGAGTGACTACGTCTCCTCCCAAACAAAGATTTCTGACAGAGCTCGACAAAGCAGAGAGAGCAAGCAGAACGAAGGTCGCTATGTTGACGTTCCAGCAAGAAACATGCGTGTCCCGAGCCGATTATTCGAATTTTAAGGAGCTGTCTGAAGCTCTTGGTGGGCTTGGCGAGAGTAATGAAGCCAGTGTCCGTCTACTCGTGGTAGAAGACCTCTCCAGAGATGTGATTGAAGCCCTAGGTGCTCGATTTGACATTAACCCGCTGTTCTTCCGAGGACACATATCTGACTACATGTGGTACAACACCCGAGATCCTTGGGTTGAACTTCCGGACCTTGACCTCACGTCACGCAAGCGTTCATATCTACACGTACGGTATGTCCAAACTAGATACTTCCGGACCGAACGGAGCCTCGAGAGAGCTAAGTGGGAAGCTGGAGGCTTCAACGTGCTACGGAGAGTGGACAAAGACGGTAATTGGGTTCCAGATGTCGATATCCCGAACTCTGATGTTGGTCTGATCCGAAGTCGAACTTCTCTTTGGATCAGACCCAATAAGAATGAAGAGCAAGGTGTATTTGGTATGTTGAAAACGGCCGTTCCAATACGGGCCAAAACATCAAGAGCTGGCAGCTAACGCTTGCTAGGTATACTATTAGTCGACCCCACAATAAAAGAGGGTTTCCCGATCTGGGGTGGCTATCGTAACCTTGACGAGTGCCCATCCATGACACAACGCGCTTCAGGAGGGCCACCAAGGACATCCACATTCGAGGATATAATTCATTATACCAGCTCTCTTTCACCTGAGGACATCAATAACGTTGGGAAAGACCCTCGTCTTCTTTTCAAGAAGACTCTCCTTCTTGTCTGTGCGGAATGGTATACCTTAATTAAGTACGCCACAACCCGCCTCACTCAATTGGAATGGGAGCTCGAGAATCCTGAGTTGCAAAGTAAGAACGGTGGACTGCAAGCCACCATCAAGAAGCTACACAGCTGGAGACGGCGATTGCCGATTTTCCGCGTACTGGTTTCAGAAGCGCTAGAGAAAGTCATCAAGCGCGAAACTTTCATGTGTAGCACCGAGAACCACGTCGCAGACCTTCAACGCGATTTCGAGATCTTGATGGCTAGCATTGAGACCCTACAGGGTCGTGCGGATGGAATCATGGCTGTCGTTACCGCAGTAATGTCCATCGAAGAGAGCAAGAAAGCCGTTGAACAGAATCGAAGTTTAGCCCGTTTGACCTGGTTGGCTGTGACGTTCGTGCCATTATCCTTCGTGGCGAGCTTATTCAGTATGAATGGCGATCTATCTTCGCTGGTCTCGACCTTCCGAACCTTCTTTGCGGTTGCGATGCCGCTGGCTGCTGTTGTTCTGTTCCTAACCAGGTTTGCAAACCTAGATTTTGGAATGAGGTGGAAGGGAAATTTTCGAGATTGATGAAGGAGAACAACCGACGACGAATGACAAAGTTCAGTTGGTCCCAATCGGTGGGCCTGGTTCTAGGATCTCATAGCCGTTCTGTATGGGACACTGAAAGCGAATACGTGGAAAAGTCGCGCATCAGATCAAGCCTTTCAAGGTGCGGCGCCTGACACTTAATCGGCAAGTCGTTGTACACGAGCGCCGCACGAGCATTATACCAGCGCCGTAACTTGGCTGCAGCCCGCTACTGCTCCATTGACTCCTCCCTAATACGAAGTTTCTCGATCGATATCGCTACCGCCTTCGCTTTGCGATTATGGTAGGTTCTGCGACTCTAGTGCATTATAACTTTTATTCGGTTTCGAAGTAGCGGGTCTTCCTGATGGCGAACTTCTCCAGCTACATCCTATCATGGACGCTCAATATATATTCGGAGTACAATACTATCGAACTTGCGGTGAGGCGGCATCGTCATATTAACTACCGTTTACTGAGCCCTCTTCCTCGATGATATCCATACCGACCTCTTCAAGAAGGTTTGCTAGCTTGCTTGGGCAAGCCTTCTGATTCTTCCCATTCTTAGTGCTGTCATATCGAGCTTATCGCGACTGCATTTCCCGGCAATTGGCTATGAGACATCCTGTTGCATGAATCGTATCTTGCAAAACGATTCGAGAACATCCATCGACTAGTGTTGTGCTCCTAACGTTCAATTCCACCCCACAAAATTCAGCAATAGTCATCAAAAGAAAAACCAAGCAACATCTACCTATCCCAACGTTCCCACCCTATTGCACTCCACTCTCGCAGCACGAGATGGTTCTACTTCGACGTCCTCTTCAAGACGAATAAGCCATCGCTTGGACGCCGATACACTATTAACGCAACTTTGCGACTTCAAGCGAGGTCGTATTGAAGCGCAGTAAAGGAGCTGCATGGACAGACAATTTTAAGAAAAAATCGAAGATCTACCAACCCCTAAACCAATCCGACAAATCCTTCTCATTAATTCCGCGATTCTTTCAAGCTGTAAAATAACCTACCTCCATACTGCCTCATAATCTCCAAAGCCTCCCCACGAACTACAACCCCAGCATGCTCTAAACCCAACAATGCCCTTTCCCAAAATCCCGCGGATGCTAAAATCTCCATGCCTCTACCTACAAGCGGATCGCTTAGATCGCTCTATTGGCATCATATCAGAGCCTCTTGTACCCCGGCATTTCCGGGGTCCGGATCACTGTGTTTGAGTCGTTGCATTTAGTATAGTGCGTTGGGCTACGTCTTTCCCCTACTATATAAGGGTACAATTGGAGAGGGGGAATGATAGGAGAAAGGGGACATGTTTGCGTTGGGTTGAGGGTTGCTTAATGTATTTGAGTCCTGTATTGACTATTAAATGAAAGGATCGTTCTTTGTGAGTTTTGTACTATTTTGCAGGATTTGGATGCTTTAGTACCTTTTCTATCTCTAGGGTCTTCATGTGCAACAAATGTTTGAATAATTCATACCCAAGATGCGTACCATCGTCTTGTACAAGCCTCACTCATCAAAATCAATATTTCCATGGAAGCTTTCGAGGGTACATGTACTGAAGTCACACTTGCTGGAGCCATGCCTGTAGCTGAGTCGTAGTAGATCATGTTTCCTTCTATTATAGAACGTTCTGGTTTTTTTATACAGAATAAAAGCTATTGAAACATTTATGCTTCTTGGATAGTTGTCCATAGCGCGAGAAGATCGGAGATTGTAGACTTCGATCTCTGCGATACCTGCGGTTCATCATTGGAATAAAATCCGACCTGCGGCTGAAGCTCGAATGCAGATTGGAGCCTCAGCGGTTCTTCTATCTTCAGGGGAATAGGCCGGCTGAACGCCAATGAACAGTGCTGTAGCTGAGCCTGTCGTGTCGCACTCTTGATTGCACTATAAGACGCCGAGGAGGGCGTACTAAATGATCGCGTACTTAATGATCGCTGTTGGGCGTCCTGAGCTTTCCAAAAGGTTTCCTTCCGAGAAGCAGAAGGCAATACACTACTGGATGGTTTATAGCTCCCTGTTACGTTTGTATCTTCGTCTTGGTCAGAAGACGTATCACTCAGTACAATCGGCTCGGATGTATGTTCCTGCTGCTCAGACTTTTGATTCGTTGAATCACGAGTTTGTGGTGGAGGGGGTCTTGCAGGACCGGCAACGTCATATGCACCGCGGCCTCCGCCGATTCCAAGTTCTGGAGGGTTGTAGTTCTTCATGTAGCGGCCAAGACGGGCCCGTTGAGATTCCCAATCTGGGGGTCGATCCGTAGTCCTCGTCCGTTTTCGCGGCGGAGAATTATTGGGGCCTCGGTCTGCGTTGTCCGTATCGCTCTTGACTATGTGCGCAGGAGCAGTAGACGTGGATTGCAGATGAGCTTGCGCATTCTGTTTGTACGATGGATATCGAAGAGCTGATGTTGTAGACGCCATCAGGTCTAGGTGGCTAAGCTCGTTTGAGCGCGAAATAGCAATTTGAGACTCAATTCTTGATCGACTTGCCTGGTCGATATCGTATCTTTGTGCTCTGACCTCATTGATCAAATTCAGGAAAAGATCATTGTAATCTTGCTGCAAGTTTCGTAAGACAGTCATCTTGTAGGATGCTAGGTTCGTCTGGTCTGACAACGCTCCAACACCCACATTTTGATGCGGTTCCGACATCAATTGGGTCCAGCTGGGTTCCCTATTTGGATCTAAATTGAAAGAGTGCTGGGCACCTGGAATGTCAGACGACGTTGGCGAGACCTTAGACACCAGCTTCACCGGCGTAAGATTCGAGGCCTCAATCGACTGATCACTGGAAATCCTCAGCTCCTGAAACTTTGAATCGTATGTTTCCTTAGAGTGGATCAAAGATTCACAGAGAGTCTTCTTGCTGTCAATCACGCTTTGAGGACCATTCCTATTGAACTCTCAGTCCTATCACCATCACATATTGGAGACGCTTGAATCAAACCTGTCACTGATGAACCATGCAAGCATAAGGACGTTGAGCATCAGCAATAATGACGATTTGAGTCTGTCGATATTACTGCGTAATAGTCGCACCTTTGGTTCCACTGCTTGCCAGCCAAACCGCTCTAAGATAACAGCAGCTTTCGGCCCATAATCTCCCTTGCCAAGTCTAAGTTTCGGTACCCTCTTGAGCAATATGGAGTCGATTTGTTCGAAAGCTTTGTCACACTCCTGCACCGTCTCCTTTATATTCATGATCGCAGTCTTCGTCACGATTGGCGATTCGGGTCGGTCTTTTGCTAAGATCTGGCCAAGCTCCTTCAAAACCGTAGATGTCAGAGCAACGTCTTTAGAGATCGAGGATATAGTCTCGTCCGTGCTAGCAACAAGCACGCCAAATGTATAGAGTTTGGCGCTGACACGAGCACCAATGTCTGCAACTCCTATAGCAGCAGCTATGGTGCTGAACACATCTGCCATGATTGAACAAACACCCTGCTGGATAGGTGACGATTTCCGACTTTGTCTGTGCTCACGAACAAAGGAGTTGCCGGGTAGTCGATGATGCAGAAAAGTGTAAAAATTCCGACTAAAGGAAAACACTCTCTGAGTATGTAGGCAAAAGAGATGTTGTATCGGCTGCCTATAGTGGTAGTTGCGAGTCAGTGTAGAATTTGGGATGAGATGGTAAAGAAGAGGTTTGAGGTAGCGAGGCTGAGATCAGGCTGGGATTGAGCCTTGCTATGCAAGATGATGGTCAATTAAATTCAGATTCTCCTCTCATCCACACAATCATCCGCAATCTTCAAGGGTTCCTTCCCGCAGTACACTTGCGTTGTGAAACAGGGCGGAGCATGCGGCGGGGAGTACCGCGCCGCCTCGCCCCGCCCCGCCCCGTCAGAGGCTTAGAATAGGATGAGAACACAAGGCGGTGCTTTTAAACAGCCTGCCAGCTGCAGGACATCGTCATTAGCAATGTGAAACCACGTACGCCCCCGAACCGGGGATGACGGTCAAATTCAAAACACAGCCCAAGCTCACCAATGCTTGGCTTTGGAAACACAATGCTGCGTACCATCAGCCAGAACAAGGCATGAAGATATGAAGCCCTCATATAAAATGATCTAGATAGCTCGAAAACAGTCGCTTCATGGATTGTTAGCACTTCATAGATTGGATTGTTGAGGTACTAGCCAAGTGCGGAATTGATGCCGCGCCTAGGGAAAATCTATAAAGCCAATCACCAGCTCTCGCAACCACCATAAAGTTGTACATACTCAATAAGCACTGGGGATACAATGTAAACATACAATGTGGCGCCATCTACTCGATACGGATTCGTCTGTACTCCACATTTGATACCGCCTGCTTCAGTGAGAGCGCCCGCTCACCGAGATGGTAGAAGCATAACTCTGAAAAATCCTCCTAGGACACATGAGAGACAGCATCGCTTATCGGCATGTCGTCGAGGCGTTCTCAGACGAACTGACGGCCTATAAGTCCAGGAAGACCCCGGATGTCCCTGGTAGTGTGCTCAGGCCTTGAAAGATATGACATAAAGAAGTGGACCATATTGGCAGAAGTTCTCAGGTTGGAGAGGGACCAAGGCAAGGGATCAGCTGAAGAGAGGATGGACTAACGAGAAGTGACAGAGGTGAGGTAGGACGCATATCGTTGGTGAGCTATTATGAAGGAGGAGGCCAACATCCTGGTGCTAAGCATTGCCGCGCTTTTGCCATCTCCAGGCTCCCAACTGCACCTCTGCATGAAGCTAGCCAGTGCCATTAGCTCCTGCAATACCAGTACAGGCTGACAATTAGAGCCTATTCTGGGTTGAGTAGGCCCTTTTAGCGATGGGGAGACGCTGGCTCATATGAAGTTGGCTGATCTTGACAAGTGAATAAGCTCGGGGTTGGCGTGCGGAAGTTCACTGATGGGATCTGACGACCCATAAACTCGACCCATCGTGTCTCAAATATGGGGAGGATCGTACATCCCAGCAGCTGTGTTGATGCATCCTATGCTTGCCTAGTGACTCTTTAGCATTAATAAAGAAAAGTACTGGATATATCGTTCGGTGTTATCTCCTTTCATGATCCTTGTGGCCGGAAGCATGGAGAAAGTGGGGGACTGCGTTCCTTTTGGGGAAATTGGTATGGTCATTCATCCGATACATCCAGCTATAGTCGCAGCTATACCACCTTTGCGCAACCGGCTCAATAATCTGCACACATTGCCATCATCCTGGCTTCGCTGAGTTGGCCATGAGCAATGTTCTTCTAGCAGAAAGACTGGTGAGATCACACAGCACTGTTTGGACAAATTTGTGGTTGCGATTTAATGTGTTGATAACGCTAAAGTGGAGTATCACCAATACCTTTTCACGTTGTCAAGACCTTTGTTTCATTGTGACAGTAATAGTTACAGAAGAAAAGTCGTCGCATTCATTCAAAATTAGAGAAATAAGATTCGTAAGTTGGGAATCTTCGTTGATCGAATTCTTGGTTGGGTACTTTCTATAGCTTGTTGATCTGCGAGGACCGTCATATGGTGCAACGCCGAATATATGCCTCCATCATTACGCCCATGGTTGTACCACAAAAGGCTAGGAGTGGTACAGATTTGGGTACGGAATCAGCAAAGTATGCAGAAGACTGCCAGAATGCACACGATTGCACGTCTGCTACCCTCTCCACTCGGACAAGACTGAGAAGATCGCATACAATTAAACACCGAGCTATTCTTCTCACAGTCTATCCATCCAAATATGCCGTCCGGTATCTCGTCCACGTCAGCCGCTTTCCACCATCCTTTCAAAAATCGAAGGCGAGAATGTAAGACCGTGCTCTTCTCCGCTCTCAACAAGCACCGAAGGCCCAAGATACGGCCGGAATGCCTGCTGGATCAGAGGGTACTGGAAGTTGCGCCAAGCTATACGATTGAGCGGTTCTTCGCTAGGATTAGCCAAGGGGCTCTTCTCTTGGGTATACTCAAACCTCAGCAACAAGAGTTTGAAGCCATTAAGATCCTTCAGGGCGTGGAATAAGCTGGTTTGATCCCACCAGTCCCAGCTGCGGAGCCTCCAATCCACGGTTAGAGTAATATAGCAAGTTTCCCGGGTGATGCTATCGCCTTGAAGAAATCTGATCGCAAGGAGATCCAGGCACCTCAAGACCCTGGCAGTCCCGCATCCAGCGTAAGGGTCACATAAAATGATGTTGAGTTCAATGTGCTGGATTAACGCCAACTTTTGCGGCGCCACGGCAGGTCCCTCAAGACGGTCAGCAGAGCCGAAATTGACTCGATACACTGCGTAGGTGGGAAGAAGCGATTTGCACTCCTCGTATGTGTATGTGGACGCCCGCGTGATGGCCATATCTCCTGTTGCAATGAGATGGGTGTAGATCTTGAGACGCAATTCGACAGGTATCGCCCGAAGAACATCTTTCGCTGGGTCTTCGCTCGAGTGTTCAGACATCTCGGTATATGATATGGTAGCCAAAGTCGAGCAATCTCGATTTGGGCTTGAAAGAGACATCTTAGTAGTCAAGCAGCTGGTATGTTGTATATCACGTTTTCTAAGTCGACCATCGCTTTGGTTCTGTTTTATATACTGGGTCAAGAGTGACGCGAGTAGGTGTTGAAAGCATAGCGCAGTGTCAGCGTGTCTGGAAGTTGTGACAAGTAGAACGATCACATTGTGTCAATACATTTCAATTTACAACACTCACATAGCCTCAGCGATGATTGACACACGAGCTTTGAACCGGAACCGCTTCTAGCATCACTTTTCTATCCAGCTTCTTCTTTCGCGTTAACATTCTTAGAAACCCACCGACTTCGTATGCAATACAAAACTAGCGAACCTCCTGAGAATTCACGAGGAACACCAACCGGCATACGACACGCTCCTAGTCTGAACGAGACAAATTCAAAATTGCTTTGGAAAAGGCAGTATCTCAACGTTGGATGTCAGACCCCATTTCAACTCTCTAGGGGACGACACCTTGATCAAGGTCGGCTTTCTCAAAATCTTCTAGCATCAAAGCTTCGACACTAAGAAGGCGCTTTCAGCGCCTCGAAGCATTGGGTCTTGACACTCGAAGTCGGATTCCATTGGTGTTAATGTCCGATCATCAACGTCCTCCTTCTAGGTTTCACGTTCTTGATACAATATTCGCCATGGATATAGACATTCGCGATAATTACTCCAGTAACGCTCCACCTCCAGAGTTGTTGAATGGAAAGGAATCTTCGTCTAGTTCGTAACTCGGATAATATATGGGGACGCTGCACGCAATGAGGTTGGAGAAATAGATCAGCTTGGCGTCATAGAGTACAAGAATCTGCGGCACTACGTTCGGGCCAACCAATTTCTGCTCCGTCAGCCATATGGTCGCTTGGGAAAAAACACTGCTATCACTGATATCCCCAGTGTCATGTCAGGATAACATCCTTATCGGCTAACAGCGCGGCCTCCCCAACCATCACAATCAACATTTGCGTATTCATTCATCGACTATATATCAACATGCGTTGGAGTCATTTCCTCGCTAATTGGCGAGATCCCATCTGTATCATGCACACGCGATGTAACCTAACACCCCACCTTTCCACCAATATCTCGTCTATCTCAAGAACGGTCTTCATAAATCTGAAATATCATTACGCTACCTTACTAAAGACGCCATCAAAGGACTGCAAGCAAATACGGAGTAGGGCAATTCAGATCTCGTATCCCTTTTCAGCTCCGCTGGGCGCCAAGGAAATCTCGTATCTGCGCTGACCACCATCCCGCTCCTGTATACTTATCAGAAGATTTGTTCTCGTCTAGGCAGAGCGTTGACACATGACCGACCTTTTCTACCATTTGAATGTCCTTCAACGGAGAAGTGCGAGGAATGCAAAATCAGTAAATAGAACTATAGCGTATCGACTCATTTCCGATAGGCAGAATATCGTACTACCATTACTCAGTAGCCGCTTCAGTCTGCACATATCGATTCAGTCGCTTCGAGACTGACGTTACATTCGCTAAGCTACTAAGCTTATGCCAAGGCAACACCTTCATCACTCTGGGTATAAAACCTAAGTCCTCCTCGCTCTTGTGCTCGTGTATGAATATCTGTCAATTGATCACCAATAGACACCGACTCCAGACTCGTACTGCTCCACTTCTGCTTCCACATCATCAACGTGCACTCCATTCTTCGCCAGCATACCCTCCACGATGAAGATCTCAATCGTTGCCAGCATCGCACTTGCTAGTTTTGCCAGAGCAACCCCGGTAGATGTCGAGGCACTCAACCTTGTGGAGCGCGCTGCTCCGCAGGCTCAATTCGCCACAGTAAGTCGAGGTTGAGTGAACTCCGTAGGCGCTGCTAGAACGACTTCTAGTTTGACGGCCTGCAAGTTGGAAGCAAGATCCCAGCGCCATACCTAGGGTAAGTATCCATGCCCCCAAAAATACCCCTGCTCTGGGTCCAAGCCTCTGAAATTCACGGAACAATCAACACGCTCCCATCTACCTCCAACGCGACAGCGTAAAGAAATGAACTAACCCTCTCCCCCCACCCCAGCCTAAACTTCACAAACCTCATCGTCCAAAACCAACAGCAAACCCCCGGCATCCACTCCCAAACCACCCCCAACTACGCCATCAACACCCTCGGCCAACCATACCAACTCCCCCCCAACCTCGCCATCGCCGGTACCACCAAAAGCTTCGACCTGACAGAATTCTACTTCGGCTGCATGAACGCTCAGACCAAGGTAGCCGTCAAATGCCAATTTACAGTCACAGGTCTCAATGCTGCACCGAGCACCGGGCATCAGGGACCGTTCCTGGTGACGTATACGCCTGGCAGTGCGACGGGGGCGGCGATGATGAAGGTGGCAGTGGGGTTTTCGGGGATCAGGGAGGCGTATACGAATATTTATACGTCGGATGCGCCGGTTGAGCAGACGGTGTCGTTTTTGGATTCGGTGAGGTATACGGTTTATACGACCTAGAGGTGGAGGTGCGGCTTTGGTAGGGATGTTATTCTGTCAAGGTGGAGATGAGAGTTGTTGGATTGACGTTTGGCAGAAAGGTGTTGTCGATGCCGATTCTGCAAAGGGGTCTGTAAATTTTGTCCGTAGAGTGGCTATCAGAACATGGTAAGTGCGATCTGGATACACGTTACTTCACATCAGTTAGCCGAGGCCATTACCAGCTAAGACTAGTGCCTATCAATCTCAATCACACAATTCGATCACATCTCTGAACAATGCCTCCAACATCGGTTGCCAACTTTTGAGTTATGTTCTACCAGCCAAGACCCATTTTGCTGACGTTGAGTTGATGGTACAGTGCTCTCATGCATGACCACGTCAGAGGGGTTGGGGGCTTCTGTTAACATCATATCAGGTACCACAATTGCACGAGAAAGTGAGACATGGGTGACGCAGGCGCCTCAGTGATTATGACAAGTAACGCCGACCATGATCTCAAAATGAGCGGACGACGCAAACTCCCACCCTACCCTCAAACATGCCGGCTCCTCTCATTGCCCGCAGAGCTTCGGATTCACGTCTATAGGCTCGTCCTTGTCCAAGGACCTTTAAGACGTTGGGGTCAGCTTTGGTCAATAAAAATGTGTGAACGAATGCAATACTGATGATAATCACAGACACATTGGAACCATACTTTCTCGGACCTATTCCTTCATTTGTATATGAATCCAAAACGAAGGATATTGGGCTCTTGGTCACCTGTCAGCAGGTTCACGACGAAGCCTCTGCGATATTCTATTCCGACAACGCGTTCGTATTAGGACCTATATCTCAGGAGCTTAAAATGTTTTTCCGGGCACAGCCAAGGTTTTCGGTCATGCAATACGTTATCCTCATACCTACCATAATCGTGACTGACAACGGGACCCAAGACCTTGAGGATGAGAAAGCTTCGGTGCGCCTCATTGTGGACTTATGCCCGGCATTGAAGGTGGTCAAGGTATATGTTTACCATTTGGAGGCCGAGGAGGCGGGAAAGATGTGGCGGTTTTTGGAAGTAGCCACAGATCTGGAATGGCACATTTTCCAAGCCTTCCCATGAGGGGAACGCATCCACAAATCAGTTCTGGAAGGGGTGGACGAGGTATTGCGAAGGTTCTTCGATCGTAAGAGGATACGAATTGCATAGGGAGAGCCAACAAAGACGGTTAGCTCTTCAGCACCTCTACACTCTAATAATTAGCATACTTAGGAGGCATTGCGTGAGAGCTACGGACAACTATCATGAAGATCACCTTTTGCTTCTCGAGAAGTACTCTCATGATCACCTTCCCATTCCATGAACAGCATTTCAGCAAACTTGTCAATTTTCAGCGCATGCAGGAAGATCCGAGAAGGACACTGCCGCATGTGAATTGGGCCGTACCGCCTCGACCAAGTGAACGGCGTGCCAGGCTGTGAAGGTGGATATTACATTGAGCCTTCATGTCCACATTGGCATGTTACGCAAGACTGAGTCTGTCGAAGAGGAGCCGTACTAGATCGATCCCAGGAAACGAGGGGAGCTGTTCATAGGAATCCACCATTATGCAGCACTGAGAGCGGGAAACTGTAATCTCCTACACCGTGGCCGTCCATAGCCGTACTCTTCCGCTTCAATCCACTGAAAGCGTATGCATGAGGATAGCCAGATCTTGAACTACCACTTTAGCTCAATGCAAGATATGATGGTGTAGTATTGACTCCCATGCTTCACATTTGCCCGACAAGCCGCACAGACTCTCTATGTTGTGTCCTTGCACCACTTTGATGCTTCCTCAATTGCGTCCCCCAAGGAGGGAATTTTCGAACGAAAGCCTGCATCTTACGCAGTGCACAGCATCCCTTCTACCGCAGCCCAGCGACAGGTTCATGTGTCTTTAACTTTGCCTCCACACATTCCCTTCTAGTCATCATCCCATAGACTTTTCAACTATTCCCATAGGATCCTAAGCCGTTTGCTGCCTCTGATGATCTATTTATGCGTGTACTGCTGCATCAGGCGAAGGAGGGCGACTTCCGGCAGATGAGGACGTGGGTTGGTTTGCGAGCTGGACTCTTGAACACCTCGGAAGACAGTTTAAGTAGATCATGTATACCAAAAGTTTTTGTTCCGCGAGTCATCTTGATCGGTGGATGCTGCTCTTGTGCCTGTTTGTGAAGGGTTTCAGCTGAGCACGGAAGGTATGAGTTGAGCTCCGTCAAGGTACGCGCTCGAGCTTGGCTGCATCGAACAGTACGAAAGGCTTGCCGTAGTATATTCTGAATGCAGTCAAGAATATTTTCGCCACCTCAAACCCTCCTTCAATTATATACTTAAATTAGGTCTCGTTCACCACGAAATATACATGTAATTGAATCATGCCCAAGCATCCCTCTGTATGCAGCACAGGAGCACGTTGCGTATTTACGGCAAACTTTCATCTATGGATCCACCTCCTAGGAAACGCAAAAACATCAATGAATTCTTTGTACCAGTGACCAAACGCACAAAGATACAGAAACCTGTGAAACCCGATGAGCCAGTCCAAGGACTCATCAGCAATGAAGTAGTGCAATGTCATGAAATCCAAGCAACACCAGTCCCAGGCTTAACCCTCCACAACAACTTCATCACCCCAAGCGAGGAGCAAACCATCCTCGCCTTCCTCAACGATCCCTCCAAATGCGAATGGCGAACAGACCTAAGCCGCCGCACCATGCATTTCGGCGGTACATACTGCCTCATGCCCCCCAACGCCTCCAGCCAACCCGCCAAACCTCAGATCCTACAGGCACCCCCCATGCCTCCAGAATTCGCCTTGCTGATCCAAAGAATGGTCGACACACATATATTCCCCAATAATGCGAGACCGCAATACTGCATCGTCAACGAGTATACCGGAAACCTCGGCATCTCTGCACACACAGAGAATTTTCAGTTCGGAGAGCCGGTTGTAGGTCTCAGTTTGCTTTCGCCGTGTCCGATCCGCTTTCACGAGCTGACGAGGCCGTTTGATGGGTCGGTGAGGAGTGGGAAGGCTGGGAAGGCCGAGAAGACGGGAAGGAGGGAAGATGTAAGGATGCTGGGTAGGAGCTTGTTGGTTATGAGGGGTGAGAGTCGATGGAAGTGGCAGCATGAGATTGTGAGGAGTGGGAAGGGGAGAGAGGTGAAGTGGAAGCGTGTGAGTTTGACTTTCAGGTATAAACCTGATGGCGGAAAAGTGTGAAGTTGGCGGAGCAAAATCCTAAACGTTGGATGAGTACCCTCCTGATTCGCCTTCCTTGTGACACCAGCCGGAATTCCCAACCATCCTCATCCCAGCAAATTTACCCAAAAAGCGAACGACTACATAATTCGTGAATCCACGTCCATGTCCCTTCCAACACAGCTCCCTCAACAATCCCCCAAACCAAGGAACATCCATAGCATTTTTCAAACCAGCAGCCAATACACCAACCGCAGTACCCATGCTTCCTACACATTCTACACTAAATCCAAAACAGTCTGCCAACACCCAAAGCACGCCGTTGCTGGGGTAGGTGGGCAAAAGTGAACCACGAAGCTCTCACTGTACGTCTGTGGTAGCCGCGGCTGCGCTAACCTTATACGTTGCGAGATATCCCGTTGCTTGCAGCACCATGTATGATCAGGAGCCGGGGATCGAGGAGGAGTAGTTGTTCGTGACGTTGTTGGCTATGTACACTTCCAGGCGCAATACTTCACAGCGCTCACTGGTATGATTTCCCATGATGTACATGATGCTCTGGCTCTGAGACCCTTCCTGATGACATATTCTCCTTCTCGTCCCGTCAGCGCGTTGCGCACAATCTCCCTTCCGATATTTGTGCGCGGTACGGTATAGCATCAACAAGAGAAGGATGATTGGAAGGTCGATCGTTTCGAGATAAAGGCATCAAGCCGGGGGAGGAAAGGAGACGATGATCCGCTTGCTGTAGATCGAGAAAGGGTGATTTTGTAATGGTACAAGAGGACATCGTAAGACCTCGTATACCTGCGTGATGTGAGCGACGCGGTCAATCTTCCTGAATCATCTCACTCACCTCTATCCACAGCGCATGCAACATCTCACATATTCTCCGCGAACCACCTTCTTGCAGTCAGAGAGAACCTTCGCTGCAGCAGGATCTTCAGTTCCAACATTGTTGCGGCAAGTACCAATCTTAGGTCCGGACCTCGATCGGCAGGGAGATCTTTGTCGGGTAGGGAGAATTGTAGTGCTGGTTCCTGCGAAGTAGTTGGGCGCATAACAAGCGTCGCGGTCCGCGAACCATCTGTACGGAGCAGTGAGCTCTGCAGGACGAGGTTGGAGCAAAGGAAGCAAATAAAGCTGGGTTGAGAGTTCAATGCCTTGACCTCGGATCGAAATCGGTTGAGTGCTCGAAAATGGTGATATGGCCAGGGGCATGCAGTGGTGAGGGAGAGAGGGCCAAGGTGGTGCTATGCAGCATAGGTTCTGGAGCGCTCACGTATGTGTTGATTGGGGGGAATCTTCGGTCCGAAGATGAAGCGAGAATCGAGTCAACCTCCACGACAACAACTAGTATGAGATGCTAGCGATAAAGAAAGGTGATGGGAGAGTAGAGGAATTGAAGAACGTTTTCAAATGAACATGGTGAAAATTTGACCGCCCAAGCCCGACTGCCAACAGAGTGAGAGGATAAATCAAACTGCTTCAAATTCGCCAAAAAATAATTGCTGCATTCAGCTGTTTGTTTACCTTATTGGGTTTCGGCGTTTGACATCAACGTTTATGAGAGGCCAGGCGCCAACACTTGGATGTTGGAGTTACAGAGCGGCGTAATTTGAAATTTGGCTTAACACTGCGTCGAGTATGTTCTTCAATATGTTTTGTGGAATCGCCGAGCGGGGCTCGAACGGACATCACCGGCCGCCTTGGTTAGGAATCTGATTTTTACAGACCCGCTCTTTACACGCTGTGCCACCCAATGGAAGAATTGCGTCTTATTAATTATATAAAGGAAAAGTACTCAAGTGAAGCAACGGTCTGGTAGGACGCAGTCTCGTCTCCAGCTTCTTGTAACCACTGCTCAGGCAGCCTTTGCCCTCCATAGGTGATTATGTGAACCATTTCCTTTGCGTTTGCGCGTCCGCTGATTGGGACCATGTTGGGTGTAAGTCTTGGCATGTTATAATCTCCTGGGTGGCAAATTGGGAAGAAAGCTTGGCAGTATGGATAGCTCGACCAACACAGTCGCAAATGCTAACGTGTCTCAAGCAATCACGCGGTTTTCCTGTATCGAAGAGACGCATGCCTTTCGATCACGAGCCGTGTCTTCAATTGACCGTCTGCTCGAAAGCTCTTCCTTATCGGTCCGTCTCATTCGAAGGACGTTATTGGACGAGTCGACATTCAGCAAGTGGTAATATGTGGTCCCACAGTGAAGTTCTCTTTTGGTTCACGTTGCGCAGAGCCCTTCGCATATATTTCATGGGTCGAATCGTCTTGTATCGATTCATCCTCCGTTACTGTTGCTTGGTAGCCATGCTCTTCAGCCAGCGACCGTCGGTAGTGGAACCGCTGAACCAGGTCTGGTTCTTCCAATTTCACAAAGCCGAATTGAGGCTTTGCTTTGGCTCCGAGTATCCCTCGTATAGGTCCTTCTACTTTTCACCCTGATCATGTCTATCTTCTTGAGTATAGCTATGTCATCCCATCAAGTCTGCCGTGTGCAATATTTTCTTTAAGAGATCCTTTGGTATCCCGATGGTGTTCGTGATGAAAAGGCCGGCTCTGGTTTCGAAGAGTCTAAAAAGTGGTCTTGATATGTCTAGGTCAGTAAATTTGGAGCGATGTAATGTGATAGGTGCAAACGCAGGAGTATGGGAAGAGTTCTGTGCATGACTCAAGACCACGGAGAACCATGAAGAGATGGCGGAAGGCTTGCCAGCGATGGGGTAGCCATCAAGCTGTTCCCGGTCGAAAAAGCAGCGCTGGGAGGTGATGCTGGAAGCTCTGCGTGATGTTCAAGTGCTTGGACCACGAACAAATACCAGCGTGTGCCGGTCTGCTCTATGACGCTGCGAGGACGGCTGCGCGATATGGATCATGGTAAATACCTCGAGGGATGCAGAGAAGGAGAAGCGGCTGAAGAGCGCTAGCAGCAGTGCCAAGATCTACTACGGTATCCAGCCACCCAGCGTTTTAATTGTTAGTACATGCGCCACAGCAAGGTTTAGTTTAGTTTACGTGAGCGGACCAACCAACTCCCCTGACTTTGCAGATCGTACTAACAATTAAAACGCTGGATACCATAGCATGTTTAGCGCCTCGAATTAGTTCTACATCGTTGCTAAATCCCCCCTCACACTCACAACAGTCCCTTCCTCTCATCATATATGTGTGATTTTCTGCACAGTTTAGTGACTCTCCTGCGCTACGGAGCTTGGATGTCTGCGCTGTTTCGGTCACGATCTCATACATAGGATTGAGGTTGAGCTGTCGTGAGCGTGGATATTCGACGATTTGTAAGGATCATCGTGCTGTCGTCCTCATCATTCCAAATCCCGTTCCGGAGTTGTTATGTCTCCCACATATTGGTGAAGGCATTGACTGTATCTTTTGGATATATCTCACCGCGGCCCTGCATACCATGAATCTGGTATGGCTTCTGGCGCCTTATATCGCATCGAGCATCGCTGGAGACCTTTCCGGACGATTTGACATCAGACACGTCACAAATGATACCTTCGACGTCCTCGGAATAACAAAATCATCATTCAGCGTCCAAGATGCTCTCTTCTCAACTTCTTACGATTCAGTGCTATATGATGAATTCTACGACAGCGACACTAAGATCTTTCTTTTTGCCGATGCCTGTTGGCAACCCAGTCTTAACCGGTGGAACTGCACGGTCTCCTGCAAAGACACATCGTTCATGTTCTCAAACCTGGAGACTCTACATAATTGCATGGCCTTTCCCGAAGTTGCCGCGCACTACTATGAGAACAATCTGACACAGATTGCGAGAGCGTTGGTGGCACAGCTCGGCATTCAAGCGAGTAGAAATGATTCCGAGTCGAACAGAAATGTGACACGCCTCATCCAGACTTGTCTAACCGATTACTGTACAAGCATAAAAGGATGCCATGTTATTTATGACACCGTCTATGGAGCTGGAAACGAGAATGCCACCGCATACAGGGATCCGAGCAACTGGGATTTCCGCGAGCAAGGTTCTCTTCTTATGGGAGCGATATGTGAATCCTTGAGGTTTCAGGCTCAAGTGAATGCAGACATTGGTGGTATAGGGGTATATAAATTATGCAATTTCCACAATGTTACCCTTACTGAATACTACAGGTTTACGTTTCCTACTGGATCCAGACTGGTGTTGCTCTTCTCGCTTTCATAGCAACTATGTTGTGGCATTCTTGGATGTTTTTCATATATCGTAGTGCCCTCACCCTCAAGCATGGAATCGAAAAAGCGCACGAAAAGGCCCGGTGGATCCGAATTGAGAACCAAAAGCATCTATCACGCTTAACAGTCGCTCTGACGGATTTTCAGAAAGCCCAATGCTTCTTCATGGTCGCAATAAACATCGCAGCCCAAGTGGTGATCTGGCGAGGCGGCCTACAGCCAAATAGCCTCCAACAAATTTACAATACGTATGTCTTCATCAAGGTTCTCGCCATTAGTGGCTACCTGCCAATCACTTTCACACTCTTCACGTTGCACATAATTGGCATGGTCTCATGGTATCTTCTGGCCTTGTCAGTGTCTAGCGTCGCACTGTCTGTTGCAACACTTGTGACCATCGGCAATTTCAAACCCAGCACAGCTGATTTGAACGATCTCGCCTCATCATATGCGACTGGCGGACCGGATAGTTGTGGTAACGTCCAGTTGGGCGCTTTTTGTTATACCCCGTTCGACAGTCAAAGCTCGTCAGTTTCGTCATTCAACACGTCGGCAATTGGGGACGCAGCTTTCAGAATGCTGGCTTTCTGTCTCGTTGTCCTGCTGCTTCTCGTTCTTGAAAAGGCCAAATTCCTGCAAAGGCCTAAGACCCAACGCTTGATGCAGTGGCTTTTCAAGAAGCTGGCGCCTTTCCTCACGATGCTCGCGTTCCTTGCAGAGCGTATGCGCAACGCGTGTGAGTATCCAATGACTCAACGTATAGCACAAAGGACCTCGGATCTATGGTCAAGCCCATACCTTCATCAAGATACAGGTGATACTGGAGCGATTCGCCTTTGTATTGGCGCTTTGTTCTACATGGTTTTCTCATGCCTCTATATATATTGGTTCAGCATCTTTGCTCGGCTTCTGGGTTGGTTTGCCGCAAATCAAATTTATAGTACGACTTGGAATTTTGGACAGATCGTTGCTATCACGGTGTGGGCGCCACCACTGTGTGAGTTCATTTATCTGGAATTACGTAGGTCTATTCTTGACCAATAGACTACCTCTTGGGTGATCAGTTGTATGCTCGCTGCTGACTTTTCGCTAGGAGGCATGAGGCGTGGCTTTGACCACAAACTCTTACCACCATACCGTCTCACAAGAGAGGACTCCTCTCGCGACGTCGAATCCAGGCCCGTAAACTCTGTGCCCCTTGCCACCTATGCTGATCAAAGCGAAATCGTCGACGCCGGCAGGTTTGAGAAGCGGGAATCGCTTGAATCTCCCCAACATCACTCAAAGGATCATTACAAGACGGTAGCCGCCAGCGACCGTATTGTTGGTGACAGTAATGTTGCCATCCTCGAGCCCTTGATTCAGTGAGAGATGTACCCACAAACAGTCCTGTCAATGGATGACTAGGGGGCTCGTCTATAGGATCCCATGTCCTGGCAAAGCACTTGTTTCAGGGGCTTCTACCAAGGTACACAGAGATCAGTGCCAAAGTTGCCAGGGACATGAAATAACGCCGTGTAGACCCCGATTGGCAGTGGTCTCGACCCATCAAGAGGGATTATGATGAGTACAACATATCAGCAAACAGCAAATGCCGAAAACAGCAAAACATAAACTTCCTAGCGTTATCACACTGCTAGGCCGAAAGTCTCAATCTTCATGGCTAATACACCTCAACATATACCTACCGGCTACTCCTGGCATGACCCTTGCGCATCTAACATATACTCCAGTCAATGCTACCATCACATTCGACCTCCTTCATCTCCTACACAACATCCGCACGTGTTCTCCCGCCCTTCGCACGCGAATTCCAGATCAATCCTCACCAAAGGTCTCGGACCCAGTGTCCACTGGCGCGGTACGCATCCCTCGCAAACCCCCGAGGGGCTATAATTTTCGACACAGCTGGTGCTCGCGTCTCGAAATTTTGCACGGGAAGGTTTGTACGTTTTGAGAAGGCTATCCTACGGTCTAGATACGAAAAATGACCCCAACTTTTCGCCGTATGACACATCAGAAAAAACACGCTCTGCATGATCAATAAAGCGACTCGAACGCCCTAATTCAACTCTCTAGACAGAGACCCCAAAACATCACCACTCCCTCTACCCTCAAGATTCCCCCTTTCCATTCCTACGACTAGCCACGCTTGATGTCCACTCAGCATCACAAACAACCAGGCACCTGCACCTCCTTTCGACCTTCCATACCCAGGTGTACGAAGCCTAAGATGAGTCGAGTCAGCTGCCGTTGCGGATATCTGATGTTACCATGACTTACTGGGTAGTGTGTGTCTTCGCTTTCCGACGCCGGAGCGGAGATGTCTCGTTGTGTATTGTGTTTGCGAGACCGGGTTTTCGGCTGTGTGGCGACGTTTTTTAGGTGGGGAGAGACGCTTGGGGGGATTTTTTGATGGTGGGGGATGGGTTTTTGGTGGGGTGGGGAGGTTTTGGGGTGCTGGGGTTTGGGGGGTGGCGAGGGTTGGTGTGGTGGTTGCGTTCTTGAGGTGAGGGGTGTTTGGATTGATGTGTTTGTTTGCTTTGGTGTTTGCTTTCTTTTTGGCCGGTTGCTGGTTCGATGGCAGTGCGTTTTCTGCTTTTGGGGGGTCTAGAGGGTGTTGAGGATTTGATGGTGGGATTGGGTGGGTTACTTCTTCGTCTTGGCTTTCGTTTGGTTTGATGCCGAGTTGTGGGTTGTCTTCGAGCCTATTAGCCCTGCCGTTTTCGGGTGGCGGTGATGTTGATTGGGGAGCGTGTTCGATTCCGTCGTTTGACCTATCACTGGGAGGAATCAGGCTGGTTAGATCGGTATCCACCGATCGGTATGATCTGGAGGGGCGAGGGGATCGTCTAGATCTCTTCGTATCTGGAGAGTCGTCTGTGTCACTTTCTGTATCGTTCGCTTTGCGCTTCTTGGGGCTGCTGGCATTGTTGGGGATGGCATGTATATTTGGAGAAAATGTTGCAGACTTGGGGGAGACTTTGATCTTCTTTTTGACTGGTGGCTCCTCGAAATCGAGCTGGGCATCATCTGCTGTGCGCTTACTGGAGCTGTGAGCGCTCTCGGATCGGTCGTGGTCTGTATCGGGATACTCTTCCATGCGAGAAGGAATCCCTCCGTCTTCTACCTCATCGGCTTGGTTTACATTCGCTGCACTATTACGCTCTTGTGCCAAGCGCTGCGGCCTCGAATAAGAGCTGATAAGATCATCAATAGCCGTCTGATAAAGCGAATCGTCTCTATCCGGATAAAGCGGATCCTGCCCCCAACTGGAATGCATAACCAGCCCTGCCTTTTCCGCACTCCATCTCTTCCACTCCTTTTCTGAAAGTTTACCCACTACCTGTTCCGAGCCTCGGCCCGGTAGCCAATAGGTGTCTTCGAAGCGACTGCTCGTTATCAGAAATTGATAGTAGGGTGAACCCTCTTTGGTTCCTTGGGGGAATCGTAGCTCGAGCCATGTTTTCATGGCGACGGGATCTTTCCAGTCTGGGCCTGGGCGACCGCCGGCTGCGTAGCGGCGCTTGTCGTCGTCTCTGATTGTGGCGTAGGTTGTTGGTTGGGGCGTGGGGTTTGGGTTTGGGTTTTGGGGTGTGGTGTCTGAATCTGGGCTTTCGATAGTGGTGTTCATTGTGTCTGTGGGTTCTGTCTCGGAGGACTGGGATTGTGGCATGTTGCGAGTGCTGTAGGCGATGGGGGAGTCTTGCTCAGGCGCTTGTGGACTCGTGGGAGACATGTTGTTCATACTTTCCTGGCGAAAGATGAAGCAGTTGAAGTGATCACTTCCAAGATTTGGTTGGATGCGATTGATGTTCAGTGCGAACAAAGGCAGGTCGAAAATCGTCGTACTACTCTTGCCTTTGTCTGTTTCGAAACGTGAAACACAGGACGTTTGCGGATTCTTTGTTCTCAGGTTTGAGCAGAAACGAAGTGGTGCGATATGTTGACCGGGTTCGTGTTGTAAAGCTTGTGTCTATGTGCGTCTAGGTGGTAAGCGCTTCTTGATGAGAAGATGCAACAACTAGTTAGAAGATGTGCTGGAACTTTGGTAATGTTTTGAAGTTGAAGAGGTTTAACAATTACATGTGAGAGACGGAGGGTTTGTTGAACGTTTTGATGTTGGATGTGGGGTTACACCATTTACGTACGTACCAATCAGTTGAATGGTGTTTAGAGGAGTCATGCGTTGTGTTTGATGTTTGCTATTGTTCCATATTGGGCTATTCACTAAGTTACAACACTTTCCTATTGTGTGTATGAGCTGTATCATTCACTATCGATTGTGGCATTGATAGCATCCAATTGAATTGTCGAAATACGGAATTCCTCTCTAAATTGACGTGTTATTGTAGACGATAACATTGACAATGTGTTCATTGGCACCGTGTTTGCGATGTCGAGGTTGACTTGGTTTGCTATTGACGTCAATTAGCACTTTATTCATTGAATAGCTGTTCCTAGGATATCGTGTGTTGCGGCCGGATCTCTTTCACGATTACGGCGAGGTCGCATCGACCGCGATCTTCAGCACCTATTCGTTCCCCTACCCAGCCGGCTTCTTATCACTAAGAGGCGAGTGTTGTACACGGACGAATTAGACACGAAAGTACTATGATGCCATCCGAAAATGAACCTTCAGTATTCGAAGAGGAGATTGCCGTAGGTATGAATGGTACCATCCTCGAACGTAATAAGGTACTTCGAAATATATATTTCAGACCAAATAACACTCTTGTCTACATCCATGTTGGCTCTGTGACCGATCCATCGGTAGGCCGGAACTTTTTGCCTCTCATAAGAATATGTTCACTAGTTTCTTCGCATTACTTTAAAGCAGCTTCAATGGGTATCTTGACGGAAGCCATGGATGGGTAAGTCGACCTAGACGATGAAGATTCGAGGATTTGCCGTCGGATCTGCTCCTTGCTGTGTACCGGCAGCTTTTACGAAGGATTGTGTTGGAGCAGGGCATTCGGCCTCACAAGCTTGTCGAAAGACGCATTGTCGTAGACCTTCAGAATGCGGTGGTCAAATGCTTTGCTCTATATTCCTCGAAAATAGATTGGTGGTACAAACCCTGAGACCCAAATCCCAACATCTCGGTCAATGATATCTAGAGGTTCGCCGTGAGAAGTTCACCTCGTTTACTGCTTCCTTGGATTTAATGAGCTGGAGAAAGAGTTTTGCGAAGCCACAGTCGATCTGTATGCAGCCAGCTTCGTGATGGTTATCGCTGTCCGCGCTCAACGGCTCTACCGACAAAGTTCGGAGGAGACTGGGAGTATGATTTCCTCAGAGTCCAGCGACTTGTTCAGCCTGACACGAACAGATGTACTCCGTAAGTGACGAAAATACTGACAGCAGCGCCAGATACAGGATCTAAAACCCAGTGATGATTATCATGAGGTTTGGATGTTACCCATCAAGGTCAACCACACTATTGTTTACCCTGCTTAGTCTTGACCAATGTTTTCCTTAATGATCTGGATGCTCGTTCGAAACATAAACCCTGGGTCTCCTAAAACTGCTGGTGCGGACATCAATACAAGATCACGTTGCGAAATATATTATTCTACTAGATAAGGATAAATGTTAATAATATTACTACAAGATTGCTGCCAAGGCGCTACTCTAGAACAGGCTTAAAGCTGGAATATTCTGGAGCTAGCTAAAGTACTATGACTTTCGAGGTTCGACCTCTCTCAACAAGGTACCATATGGTTATGCGAAGTCTTCAGCCGAACACTCGCACAGGACAGGAATCGCCAGCATCATGTCTCTGAAGTCCATGGCACGATCACCAATGTTCAACTTTCGTCCCCAAGCTCTGCACCATCGCGCTCTCCACTCTCGTCGCTTTACCACTGCCCGCACCAATCTCTCGTCCCGAAAGCCACGCGCAAGTGCTGATGCGACATCGATTGCGTCTGCGAAGCATAAACCCTCCTTATCAGGTCCCTCGCTTGGCCATCTCCTCACAGAGCTCAGCCCCACGACACCAGACATGCTTCAGGCAGGTATAAGAGCGCAGGGTCATACCATGGACGAGGAGCATAGGACGCTTGCGAGGAAGGTCACAATAGGCATACTAGGATTGCCACTTGCTCTCGGCAGTCTTACCGTTGTCACTGCGTGGTTTTGGCCTTCATCCTCCAACGCCCACGTGTAAACGTCCCCTCCTAGTTAGCTGGCAAACAGCAGTTGTTATCCTAGCGCCGCCAGTGTCCCAATGTGACAAGCTCGGCAGCTCCCATGCTAGGCACGTGCGAACTCAGGATGACAAATATCACTCTGTCACAATGGCTGCAATACCCTAGTCGAATCACGGTCGGTGTCAATGCCGATAATGCGAGAATCCGCAATGCAGAAAAGCCCCAGTGCTGGTATGCAACACTCAAACGAGTGGTCATGCGTGAGTGGATCAATTACTACTCTTACTACTCTTACTACTCTTGGAGTAGGGGTTCGAAATCACATCAGTCTCAGTGACACGACCATCAAGACATTGGATATATGGTCAAGCTAAGTAGGTTCTAGTCTTGGCAACCACAGGGCACAGTTATCAGGAATCCGTCTCAAATCTGTATTCAGACAGGATATTTGTCGCTCGCTTGCACCTCTTAATCCGAACCTAAATCACCGTCTTTGTCGGCAAAGATTCGAAAGTCACTCAGACAATAAAGAGGTAAGAGAAAGAACAATGACCTCCGACGGGTGATGCCAAGACATGAGACGAGTATGTAAGCACCAAATGGCTAAATACATTCTTCAATCAATAGTCCTGATCGTTTGGGTTAGTTTACCATGTATTCAATCATTTGCAGGTTCAGTCTGCCTTGACCGATGTCAGTTGACATTCTCGTCCACCTCCGAGGGACTAGTATATGCAAAGCTAAAGATGTAGGACTGCTCATCACTTGGATATAGTCCGCTCGAAATGTATCAATGCATGTGCAATGCACCACCACTGGCTATGCATTCTTGGCACAACATACCTGCAATCGATATCTACCACTGCGCTCACTGCGGTCGCTCTCAAATTGCAGGCGCAATGCTTGATTAAATCACAGGCTAACAAGCCCTCTCGCACCTTGTTTCTGAAACACTGAGAATCACAGGGTGTCACCTTATCGTTAGTCTACACCGTTGTCAGCCGACTGTGGTTAATGAATGGGTGATGCTAGCTTGGCTTTCTCTAGCTGCATAATACTCGGAGAGGAAAACGCTTGTTCTGCAATGACCCGTCAAGGGCCGGAGGACTCCATGAAGGCTGAGCGGGCGAACGTAGTGGTCCTTTCTCCCAATTTGCTCAACAGTGAGCCTATCCGAATATCAGGCACGATTGCATCCAAGAGTAGCGATGTCATCAACGGTTCTAGGCAGTCTGTGGGCTGAATGAATGTATTCATTGATGGTATTAACGTTATATAAGAAGGGTCCTCGGGGCTGAAATGGTCACACAAGCTGAGACAGGTAAAAGTATGAACGACGGCAGACCCCCCATTAGGGGTGAATTTGATGAAGGCCATGTAGTGACTCTGGTATTGGTGACGCGGAAAGGCACACTCATCACCATGGCCATAGACAGTAGATTCGACGTTTTAGAGGAGGCTTGGGAGGAGATGACAAAATCTGAGAAGTCCGAAAAAATTGTGTATCGTCTGGTATTGGCGGAAGACCTTCCTGAAGCAACAGAAACATTGCTCGAGCAATTGTTAAAGGCCGATCGAAAAATCCTTTCAGACCACGCCGCTAATCAGGTCGATGGTTTTTATCCCGACAGCTATGAACAATGGTCGAAAGCTAGGTTTCACATGAACGTGTCAGAGCCTCCTGCGGCAGTCAGCGTTGCACTGCCTTTCGAGGTCCATTGGACGGGGCGCTCAGCGGTGGCATGTTGCGAGAATGTGGATCTTCGCCTGGCTAAGAGACATTTCCACAACATGACCTCGCGCTTGACACACCAAAGTAATAGCGGGCATTACATACGTACAGAATGGCACCCAGTGCCTCCTTGTGGACTGCACGTTAAACATTTTCTTTACATCGCTTACAGGAGGATATCCCTCCAATTTGTTACGACACCTTGTCAGGGGCCACCCATATGTATGTCTTCGCCTTCTTGTGGAGTCATTTGCTGTGTTGACAATATTAAGGTATCATCCTGATGTATCCACAACTCCGCTTCGTCAAATATGGAGACATCGATTACAACCTCTCACTTGATCTAATGCATCCTTCAACGTGTAGGGGTGCCGCACCAACAGACGGTACTCGGAGAGGCGATGTACCGCCCATAACTTCAGCTCTCCTTCGTCATTTTGCCACTCAATTTGAAGCTGGTGGCCTAACCAGCACCATTGTACGGGCAACAATCTCAAGGTGGATGGCAATAAACACTCGAGCTACTTTCAAGGAGTCAATCAAGAACTGTGTTGACTATTTGTGCGCCTTTTCCAGGATGAACCAGTACGAGAACAAGCTTAGCTACGGTAAGCCAAGGGTCATCGTCGAACGTGATGACGCGTTAGGCATGATCAGCGACGCGATAACAACACTATTAGACCAACTCCGGAAAGACAAAGCTGAAGTTGCTAGAAGAGAAATACTGACAATAATCGGAGCGGACCCAATGGAGAGGGGCCGCCTTGAATCCGAGGAACTGGATAGTCTCGAATGGGATCGAATGATAACCTGTCTTGACTTTGCCCTTGCATCTACTCGGCAAGAGTTAAGAGAAAGAGATCAGACAGTACGGCAGGAATTAGTAAGAATTCAGATTAGAGAGAGTCGAACCGCTATACACCAGGCCGAAACCGTCACGAGGCTCACTCAGCTTGCATTCGTATTCATACCAATATCCGTAACCTGTTCTGCATTCGGGATGAACATACATGAATTGGCTAACAGACCGCCGCCTGGTTGGGTCTCCTTACTTGTGATGCTGGGGGTTACGCTGACCACCATCATTTGCTCCCTTGAGTTCACGCATAATGTTTTCTGGTCGATGATAAAGGTTTTCAAGGCTCTGACACCTCAGAAATTGGTCTCAACAGCTAGGAACTGGTTGTACAAGAAGAATATTGATGAAGAACCAACACGCGAGGGATGGTTCAGGCCGGAAATCTTGCTATGGCCAATGCGACAACTCATCTGTCTTGTCAAACTTCTGCGTTATGGTTATCGCGGCCCTCTTGCAATGGTGCAGCGGCTTGTCAGGTGAGAGGACAGCACAAGAGGGAGCACCGAGACATGCGTCGCCATGCTCACGAACCAGGTGAAGAGCCCTGAAGTTGATGGAGGACAATAAACCGACATCGGTCAATGATAGCTAGATCATGTAGAGGCGGCCTCTCCGAAGAATAGTGCAGACTGATATGGAGCTTTTTGGAGATCAGGGAAGCCAGCAAACAGAAGAAAGGACAGTGAGTTGCAAGATCTTTTGTTAAGAGCCTAGAATCGAAAGAATGATTGAGTCGCGCAGAATTCCCCTTTCTTTCACCAAAGAGATGTCCACGATTTCGACTACTGATCTATCCTTTCCCAATTTCACCATGTGGTAACCTAGGTAGTTCTAGCCATAAAGCGAGGACATAGATCACCTCATCGACTTGCACTGATACCGGTGCCCTGACTATGCGTAGCAATAATCGTGTTTGCACCCCTAAACAAACAATTACATCCACCCATCTATCATACCACACTCAACAAAGCACATGATGCCCTCCCCATGAAATCTTGATCAAGCTAGCACGATCAAGCAACATCGCACCAAAAGCAGCTGTCATAGCGCTTTACAGCATCTTCTATAAGCGGCTCTAGGCCCCCTGCACGCATGCAACCGAACAATATTTGTGCAAGGAAGCAGTTGATACCGACACCGACCCTCTATGCGAGATACGCGTCATAGATATAACCACCGATCAAGACGTTCGGAACAGCCGCAAAGCCATCGCGTAGGTATCTCAATGTATATATTTCCGTCGTCACCCAAGACCTAGAAGATCGATCATTCTCAATCTCGCTACAGCCATAGAATAGCGAAGTTCCACTCAGAGGAAGGGCCCAGGTCCATCCTGTAACATCTATTCAGGTACGCACGACGTACACTGTCCTGCCTGTGATATGGAAACCCGAATCCTAGTCCGCTCCACCACATGTGGGATCCTGGAGCTTTGCGATATGAGCTGTCCTCTCAGATGTATTCTAGCGGATCTGTTGTATACCCTTGCTGAGCACTTAAATAGCAAGTAGCAGTAGTTTAATCTCCTCAAGATACTGTTACGCTTCCTATACGCTTATTTCGTAATAGTAATCCTGTATGGTATCAACTCACAATGATAGATGGTGTTGGCTATGAACAAATACGCTGCAGGCGCCTCAGGTCTGTTGAGTAAGCCATTCAATCTCTTCTACGTACAACTCCTGTCCGTATCCTTTGTCTTTCCATACAGTCCTGCCGACAGATAAATGTCGTATACATCATGTCCTTGCAACAAATTCACATGTCTTGTTCTTCTACGCGAAGAGACAGGTCTGGTAGGCTACGTGAACAGCATCAGTGCGGATTCACGCAGCGCATAGAGCCACTCCCAATTTCTAACCCAACGTACTCTGCACCGCATAACTGACAATGACAATTTGCAATGCAATGCAATGCATCCTGCTCTGCACAATCCTATAACCGCCATCACCCCCCTTTTACCGCCTGCATGCAGCATGCATTCCATCACCACCTGCCTGTAGCCGCAACGCTCGGTCCACGCACGCGCCATGATTTGCAATACTACGTATGCGAGATCTGGGGAACGTGCATGGAATGGTGTATATGCCTGTTGGGCGCTTTGACGCATGACGAGATCGATGCTGTGTGTACCCCTTGAGGTGCGAGGCGGAAGTGGGAGAGGGAGAGGATAGGGATGAGGAAGGGGGGTTTTGGTGAAGCATGTTTTCTTGTGTTTTCTTGCGCAGAATGAGAAATAGGGGAGACTTGATGGAACGCTATTGAGAATTGTGATATTGTTCATCTCGATGATACAGGAGAGGATTGTCAGGAGCGAACAGAATGTGTTCCTGTCCCTGCAGCAAGGTGCTGTGGAAAGAGCAGGAGAAGCCACCTTCGCAACAATTGACAGCACATGGCAGTTCGGCGAATTCTTGCTCTGACCGCCATGTTCACACAATCGAAGCAAATACGACGTGCCCAAATGTCACAGACATCGAGTCAGCCCCAGTAGTCGCTGAACACATGGTGCTTCAATTCCACGGCTCCAATTGTCCAGGATGTACCGGCCAGATCACGAAGGCGCTCGAGTCCATGCCCTCGATTCGCAACCTCAGGATGAACACCATGCAACTTCAAGCCGAATTCGACATCGACACCAGCATAGTCTCGGCTCAAGAACTCATTCATAGCGTTCGACACGCTACAGGACTCAAGTGCGAGAGAATCAGACCAGGAATGCGGGAACTCGAAGTTGTAGTCCCCAAGGTCTCCGAAGAATTCCAGGATGCCCTACTGCCAGCCGGGGTGACGGATGTGACATACTTGAAAGCGAACACTTTCGCCGTCAAATACGATGCCAAGATCATAGGAGCGCGGCAGCTTCTCCGAGCGCTGAATGTGCACTTTGACGGCGGAGTCACGTTGGCCCGTCCACCATCTGATAATGAGATACCAACGGGTATAATGGATGTAGTATGCATGACGACGATATCTTGGGTTTTCACCATCCCACTGCTGGTTCTGGCCTGGGCACCACTACCCCCGCACCCAATCACCTACGGGGCGATATCCCTTGCGCTGGCGACTGTGATTCAGATCGTCATCGCGGGACCTTACTACCCTCGTGCGTTCCGAGATCTGTTCGTAGCGCGAGTGATCGGAATGGATTTGTTGATCGTGCTGAGCACGTCGATCACTTATTGTGTGCCCGTCGTGGCTTTTGTCTGTGAGGTAGAGGGAAAGAAGCTGGCAATAGCAGTGTATTTCGAGACTAGCGCTTTACTCATCACACTGATAACGACTGGAAGGCTGTTGAGCGATTTCGCGTGCCACAGAGCTATCAGGTCACAATCTGTGAAGCCTTTGCAGTCGCGGTACGCATTTCTCGTGGATTCGTCAGATCCTGTAGATGGGAAGCAGGAGGAGATTGACATCCGGTTGTTGCAGTATGATGACATCTTTAGAGTGAAAGCTGGTGATGTAATAGTCACGGATGGTACTGTCGTTAGTGGGGCATCGGAGGTCGATGAGTCGATAATTACAGGCGAAGCTCGACCTGTGGAGAAAGGTGTTGGCTCATCTGTCATCGCTGGGTCACTCAACCATGAAGGCACCCTCCTGGTGAAGCTGACACGATTACCCGGTGAAAATACTATCGACGACATTGCTGGCATGGTCGAAAGTGTGACACAGTCCAAGCCGAAAGCTCAACATATTGCAGATGAGGTCGCCAAATGGATCGCGCCAGCAATCGGGACTCTCGCTATGCTGACTCTAGCTGTTTGGTTTACGATTGGCATCTCGATACGAAAACAATCGGCTGGGTCCGCGATATTGAGCGCGCTACCCTATGCTGTGTCGGTCCTGGTCGTTTCGTGTCCCTGCGCAATAGGACTGGCAGTGCCTATGGTCCTAATCGTTGCCGGCCGTGTGGGTGCGAAATATGGGGTGATGTTCAAATCTGCAGAAGTAATGAGGCGACTTCGCAGCGTGACTCATGTCATATTCGATAAGACGGGAACTTTGACAGAGAGCTCGTTGTCGGTTGTGAGCGAAGAGTATTGTTCGGGGTCTAAATGGGCAGTCGCCAGCTGTGTCCTTGCTCTGACCAGTGTATCAGACCATCCAGTATCTTCTGCCGTAGCAAAGCACCTAGAAGCAGAGGGGATCGAACCCGCTGAGGTAGTGGGTGTGGATTCTGCAGTTGGCAAGGGTGTAGAAGGTACGTATAATGGTGGAGTAATACGCGTTGGGAACGCGCGGTGGCTTGAAATGGGAACTGAACCCATTGTGCAATCTCTCCTCTCAAAAGATCTCACTGTCCTTTGCGTCAGTATGAATGCAAAATTGGTCGCCGCTTTTGGTTTGGCCGCCACACTTCGCCGTGATGCCAGGGAGGTAGTTGATAGTCTGAGCGAGCGTGGAATCTGCGTCGCTATTCTGAGCGGCGACGAGGTTGGCGCAGTGCAAAAGGTCGCCAAGGAGCTTTGCATCCCTCAAAAAAATGTAAGATCAAGATGTACACCTCTGGAGAAACAGAAATATGTGATGAAAGCAATGCGTACGGGAAGTACAGTCCTCTTCTGTGGAGACGGGATCAACGACGCAGCAGCTCTTGCTCAGGCAGATATCGGCGTGGACATTAGTGACGGATCCCTCGCTGTATGCGGTTTAGGTGACGCCGTCCTCACTCGCCCATCTCTGTCGGGGGTGCTATTGCTCATAGACATATCTTTGGATGCCTGGCGAATAGTAGTATTCAATTTCGTCTGGGCTGCATTCTACAATGTCGTTGCGATCTTGTTTGCTGCAGGTGCCTTTGTCAAAGTGAGATTGCCTCCAGAGTACGCAGGTCTTGGGGAGGCTGTTAGTGTCTTACCGGTCATTCTCGTTCCTATGCTGCTGCAATTGAGAAAATATCAGTGACTAGATTTCCAAACTCATGTGGTGTCGTCGTGAACTTACTCAATACTGAGCCAGCGTACTGGACCATTCAGTCGTTGACCCTATCAAGTAGTCCACTTGCGCTATAGCTCCTCGGGATAGATACAGCTATTCCATAAGAGACATAACTTTCAGGACTCATTGCAAAGAGTGTCATTGGAGTAGCCTGGTTCCAAAGCGGATGCTGGATCTCCTAGAGAGCTAAGGCCAGAAAATTTCACTCCTTCGGTTCATGCTCGGGACTGTTTGGTTTGTTCCTGACTTGAGCTAGGTTACTCCTACGAAGCGGCTCAGAACTTCCTCGAATGCGTAGTAGGAAAGGAAACTGTCTGGCCACATAAAGATGCGTCCACTTCGCAACCCCCCTTAGCGCCCTTGAAGTATTATGATATGTTCCTTAATTCGGCAAATTCCAAAGACACCACACTTTTCTAGGAAATTTGGAAAACTGCCACCCCCAAATTGTAAAATCACCACACTTGCATACTTATGCCCCTGGATCAGTTCCCTATACTCTAGTGTAGGTTTCCTAGGAGGTCGTCATTTGCTCCCGAAACATTTGGATTTCATAATTCATAGTGGTGACGTTTAGGAGGTCTACGAGCCTCATTCATACCTGCTAAGGACTCATGTATGGGGGCTGCTATGTTGGGAACTCCTGTGCGGGGGCTACCGTGCGGGGCTGCTGTGATGTGCCTGTGTGCAAGGCGTTTAAGGACCTATTCCTGGTGATTAAGGGGCCTTCGGTACCCCGCTATGCAGGTGTGGCAGTTTTGCAATTTTGCCGGAAAAGTGTGGTATTTTCGCAATTTGCCGTGCTTAATTAGCTCCAACCTCACCCTGGGGACTCTGGGCTTCCATTGCAATGTGCGATCTCATCGCGCGGCTTTCTGTTGCAGTCTTCACCTCCTCATCCTTCGCTGAAACGTTCTTACTCTTCGACAGCCTTTCACGTCGCCATCGCATTCCCCACGTGTTGATCGCCCAATTGGTGAATAAACACCCCCCACCGCTCACGAGGGCCAATAATGCAAAGAACCAGCCTCGTCCCAGAGCATCGGTCAGAGGCTGAACAAGCGCAACCGCGGCGGCCGACAACATGCAGCGTGTGATATTACTCGACGCAGCAGCCGTGCTGGGACTCGCGGGGAAGATGTCTACGAGCAGCGCGTTGAACGTCTGTTGGAAGGATGTACAGAGCGTGGCAAGCAGGAACTGTAAGATCAAGGGTACACTTTCGTGGGCGTGGCTTTGGACAGACCATCCGTAGCCGGCTAGAGCGCCTATGTAGGCTGCTAAGAGGTACCACGAGCCTCGAGCACGGGCGGTCTCGATAGGGAAATTAACTAGATCATCGCCGGAGACTTTGTCGATGGTGTGGCCTATGCTGTGGGCAGTTACTCTATAGTTCCGATCCATGAGCTTGCCGTTTAGGTACCCGCCGAGGACAGTGCCGGTTCCGCCTGTGAGGTAGGAGAGTCCGATTTGGAACTCGTTAAAGTTGTAGGTGTCTCTATAGATTGAGGGAATGGAAGCCTGGACGCAATACCAGACCGCGTATGGGGATGCGGCCATCCATAGGACGAGGGCTGTGTCTTTGTAGAAGATGATTCGAATGGCGGCTAAAGGACTTGCCATTTTGAACTTCTCTTTGCTTCCTACCTCTCGCTCGTTTCCCTTTCTGGAACTTTTTTCCCCCGTTGTCTCACCACCCTTCTCCATCACCTCCTCATCTATCGTTCTTTTCTTCTTCTTCTTCTTCTTCAGCCCCTCCCCCACCCAAGCCGATGCAATTGACCACCAAGTTCTCCTCCACCCTGTTACTTCCACGCTGCCATTCCCAATTACATTCCTCGCCGTTTCCGGCAGCGCCACCCCTACTAGGGCAAGCACCGTACCCCCGAAGATCACCAACGCCCAAAACACCCATATAAAGCCTCCACTGGCCAACGCTACCCAGCCCCCAATTACAGGTCCCAAACACACCGCTAGATTCGCCGCTCCCTGCGTGGGCCCCAACATGGCTCCCCTCTCAGCGGGTGGGCACACATCTGCGACGACGCCGAACGCAATTGCGAGGACAGCGGACGCGCCGAGGCTTTGTAGCGCTCGCAGGACGAGCAGGGCGACGTAGTTGTGCTGGTTGAGGGCTAGGCCGAGGCTGGCGACAGTGTAGATAGCGTAGGTGGTCAGGTAGATAGGACGGCGGCCAAGGGTGTCTGAGGCGGTTGCGAAGAGGAGCGGGGAAATAGCTTGGAAGACTATATAGATTGTTATGGTGAGGTTGATGGCTTGGCTCGAGACGTCAAATCGGGTCGCGAGGAGGGGGAGGAGAGGTAGGTAGATGGTGGCTGTCAAGGGGGATGCGATCATGGTTAGAATGAGGATGGTGGTCAGTAGGCGCTTATGACGAGATGTAAAGGTAGTGTAGGGGATTGGAGACGACGAAGAGGGTGGCTCGTTGGTTTCTGGAAGGGTTGTACATATCGGTGCTGTTCTTGATGGTGAAGACGACTTGGGCTGCGCTGTTGGGACATCCTCCTCAGAATTTGAAGGGGCTCTGTCTGCGGGGGTCGACACGAGCATCGCGGCAGAGAGCGTGAGAAGTAGAAAAGGTCAGTGGAGGTTGTGTAACTCTATTGTATGGCGAGGAATTCGTGTTGTTTCTTATACCTGACCATCCCCGCTTGTTCCCCGCAAGCTCGGGCTACCTTGAACACCCCGCGACACGAGGTTATCAATGGTGGCGCGAGCATGAGAATACGCATGACAGCCTTCACCAGACAAGTCGACTGCCCACGCCCGTAAACATGACAGACAGATGGTTGAGATGGTTTCCTCTAGAAAGTCACCCGTGGCCTTAGGGTTAGGGTTAACCGCGGTTCGGGCCAGACGTCGCTCATGGTCCACAACAGTCCTCACAGTCGAAGACAACCTACGTGGCCCTAGCAGACAGTCATGCTCTCCAGCTCATAGAGATCCTCGCAGCAGTATTGAGGAGCTATCACTGAAGGCAACTCTATCAATGTAACCTGGCTGGTACCTGTTGTTGTCTGGCATTGCATCACCACCTGGGCACAAACGTACTTCATAAACAGTCATCATTGGGTCATAAGTGGATATCTGAAACGATATCTGATGTACAGTCGGAAGTTTCTAATCTTATGAATATCGGGCTCCGACTTTACTATACCATACTCACCTACAGTCACCTCATTTAGTTACGACCTCTTCCTCTTTCTCTTTCGCCCAACCCTCATACCCGTCCGGGTATTTCGTAGCAAGAGTCCGCATAACATCAACACACCTGCCAATGTTCTTAGTATTCCACTGGCAGCACTCCATGTACGACGCGCGCTTACATTTTGCGGTACCGAAGGTTCCCAGGATATAAGGTCGAGCAGTTTAAATCCCAGCGCCTATATACAAGGTCAGCGATGATTGCACATAATCTCAATCAGCCAGTCCCCTGCAGGGATTATTACTCACAGGCAGTAAAGAGCATTTCGATCATCCTGGTCCTCTTCTGGATCAGAGATTGGAAAGTGCTTGAAGTATTCCTTCACATAGGGTTTTCCCATCCTATGTCTGACTGGCCGCAGTGGTGCAAGTTCAACTGCCTTTGTTAGAATGGGCGGAGGAGGCCATGATGAATGACATACTCTCGTTATGAGCATATATACACGTTGCGTCAAAGATGACGGGTGTGTTAGTGGCAACGTCTGTCGAAACATTACCATCCCATATGTCTCCATGGACAAGACGAGGCTGAATGCTCCTGCCTCCAGTTTCCAAAGGTCGAAGCAATCGAGGGATAACCTTAGTCAAGATTGCTTCACAGAGCTGCTGTACTTCCGGATCTGGTCCCTGTGAATTTTCCTCATTCTTCATGACGAGTTTGATTGATTTGGAGAAGAACTCCTCCCATGAGTCAGTCCAAGCGGTATATTGAGGGATTGTGCCTTGGAGAGTCGGCACCGAGAATCCGTATTTGCCATTCGGTGACAAACCCTTCATGTGTAAGTCGGCGAGTGATGCTGCCAGTGCTTGGACATCTGGAAGGTCGTCGGTCATGTCTACGAATCCGCACAGAAAGAAGTGGACGTTCGAATCGGCGGCATATGTGCCCCAGGCAAAAGGGATAGGGGTGAGATGCGGAAGTGTATCGTGGAGCGACCTCATGGAGACAAATTCGCCAGAGACCATGGCCTTCCCAGTCTCATGCTGCGTCACCTTGAGAAAAAAGGAAAGTGGAGCCCCATCCGCCTGCTCTGTCTGGATCTCGGCTGTCCGTGTCCAGTAACTAGCTCCATAGGGAAATATTCCCTTGACCTGCGAGCCTGACGGTAATTCTGTTGTCGTCAGATTCTGTGTCATTGCTGGCTCTCCGTCGCAATGACTTGCTTTCATATACATTGTCGTCCACTGTCTGAATCCATTTTTCCGGGACGTCAACCGGCTTATCCCAAACAGGCTCCGGATCGTTTGTTTGCACCATTGATAAAATATGTGTATATACGGCTACAGCGTCGATACTATTGAGAAATGAAAAATTCATACATACCATGGGGATTCAAAAAGGCCGGGCGAACAGCCTTGCAATTTTCATCTTCCCTCCGACTAGAACTAGCCAATGAGGAAGGAGCGCCGTCGATGGAATGGCCACTACCCTAGGCGCCTATTCGGCCGGAGAAACACCAACGATACGCCCTCTGAGGGGTTGCTATGCATCATTGCATCGTTATCACAATGTGGCTGTTGGCTTCTCACGGATCTTGTGTTTTGTTGGCAGCTCTGACGGAGCCCTCCTGCAGATCGCCTTGGATCACCTCACTACAGGCAGCGGAACCCAGAATTACGTTCCCCGCACTAGCTTCCAGGCCGATCAATCAAGGCTGCTACCCTTGTATCCTCGGAAGGAAGAATTAGCAAAACATCAATTTAATGCACGCCCCTCGAATCTTGCCTCCATCGAGCTCCTTTTACCGAGTAGGGGCCGATCTCTTACTACTCAGGGCATTGCGCTGTCGTGTGCCTGGCAATTGCTTCTCAGCTTCAATTGCCGTGAAGATTTATATAATCATGCAATGTTCGTATTGAGTCTTGACCAGTGATCTAAAGATAAGATGAACGTGTAGTTGATACACTCCGAAGAGGAAGAGTGAAACTAAACATGCGGTCGAAACTTCCCCTGGATAATCGAAGAACAGCCTTTTCCAATTGGACAGAGTCATCACCTGGATTCAGCTCCACATTATCCACGAATCATCCTCCAACCTCGACTTTTTCCACCCTCACCTAAACCACGCTGAAGAATCTCTTTAACCACCATGATGACCGTTGTTTCGCGATCGTATTGATGGCTTTGGTCAATGGTGCTCGATCTTGCAAATACCCCCCACTTCCCTCTAAACGTTATGACTGCTGCCATCACCTCAGGTGGTTGCCGCATCCCCAAAACCGATTGCGCCTGACGCTGCCAATGGTGAAAGAGTGCGTACAGCATGGACACTTTAAAGAGCCAGAAATCACTGTCATCTACTTCTAATCGGTCCTTTCTCGCACGCACTCTCTCCAGGCGCGACGGCGGTACTGATTCAAGCACTGACGCGAGAGGACCCTTCGGACTCAATACCCTTTACGATCCATCTACTTCTGCCATTGCCGACCTGGTGTTTGTACATGGTCTGGGAGGGGGATCTCGCAGCACATGGACAAAGTCTGGCGATCGCTCGCTTTACTGGCCTCAAGAATGGTTGCCACATGACCCCGGGTTTCAAGATGTGAGGATACACAGTTTTGGGTACGATTCCAACTGGGAAAAGGAGAGCACCCTTAATGTGCATGATTTTGCCAAGTCCCTGCTTGGAGCAATCCAAGATTGCCCCCTGATCCCTCATGGCTCCGGTGTAAGCGGCTTCCCTTCGATTTCTTTTGGGTGCCACAGGACTCTCAATTGTCTTGGGCCCAGGTGTCAGACTGCTGACATGTACCTTAGGCTCCAATCGTCTTCGTCGGCCACAGCATGGGAGGACTTGTGATCAAAAGGGCATACATTTTGGCGAAGCAAAAGGAAGATTTTCTGTCACTGGCTCAGCGGGTTCGATCCATCCTATTCCTAGCAACGCCCCACCGAGGAGCCGATCTTGCTCAATTGTTGACAAAGATTTTGAGCGTCTCCTCTGGTGCAAGGCCGTTTGTTGCAGACCTACATCGCAATTCAATCGCAACGCAGTCGATAAACGATGAATTTCCCCAATACTGTCAGGACTTACAGCTCTACTCGTTCTATGAGACACTCCCGACGAGTTATGGGATCGGAAAGAGTCTCGTAGTGGACAAAGATATGGCTACTCTGGGCTACGCGAACGAGCGCACTGCGTATCTCAACGCAAATCATCGCGAGGTCTGCAAATTCGCTGCACAGACCAACCCCAACTACCAGACCGTCCGGAATGCCCTCGCCTCGACGATCGATAGTTTTCGAAACCATGCGATTTCTGCTACGCGCGAACTTAATAGTGAGCAGCATCGTCTACTCGATAACGTCCTCGGAGTGTCAGACGCACCGGAAGATGATTTCTTGGACATCGACGCTATGCGTATGGGAGGATCCTGTGAATGGCTGGTGAAAAAGACGAGCTTCAAAGATTGGAAGGATTCTCCGAATACGCAGATGTACTGGATAAGTGCGAAGCCTGCAAGTGGAAAGACCATTCTAAGTGGCAAGATCGTTCATTACCTTAAGGATATGAATCGGGACCTGAGCTTCTACTTCTTTGATTACCGAAATAGATCGAAGACGGCTATCAATGCTTTCCTCCTGTCGATGGCTTGGCAGATGGCCCACATGCATCCAGACGTCCTTCAGAGCGTGCTTGAGATCTGTGAAAAAGACGATGAGTTGTGCAAAGCTGATTACCGGACGATATGGCGCAAGTTATTTGTGGAAGGTATCCTCAGGATAAAGTTCGTCCGACCTCAATACTGGGTCATTGATGCACTGGATGAATGCAAAGCCGATTCGGAATTGGTGCCTTTACTTCTTAAAATTGTGGAGGTATGCTCAATTCGAGTTCTTCTTACTTCTCGCGATCGATTTGAATCACATAGGCAAGTGATTCATCCAAGAGTTAGGGTGGTATGTGAAGATATCTCAGAGAACGACACGAAGTCGGATATCAAACTCTACATTGAAGCCAACATGGATCAACTTCCGTCTATTGACGAGGAGGCTCAGCAGAACATGGTCACTAAGATACTCACGAAGTCTGGTGGGTGTTTCCTATGGGTTAATTTGATTCTTCAGGAATTGAGACGTGTCCATACCTCTGCCGAGATCCGCCAGGTGCTTGAGGAAGTCCCGTCTGATATGAACGAACTCTATTCCCGGATTCTTGATTCCATGTCGACCGCACCTTACGGTAAAAAGCTCGCTAAAGCGATATTAACCTGGACGGTCTGTTCAGCTCGACCCCTCACAACGACTGAATTATACCACGCACTTCAGATCGACATGAAAGACAGCATAGACAGCGTTGAGAGATCGATTGTATCAAGCTGCGGCCAATTAGTCTATGTTGACACGCAGTCCCGAGTACAGCTGGTACACCAAACAGCCCGAGACTTCCTGCTACGGGCCGGTAGTCCGTCAGAATTCGCAATTGATGGGAAAGCAGGCCATAAGAGGCTACTCATGACCTGTCTTCAATACCTCAATGGGAAGGAAATGCAGGGCCCAACACATCGAAGGCTTAGCGCTAGCAACGTTGTTAAGCAACGGTGTCCATTTGTAACATACGCGTGCAACTCGTTCTTCGAGCACATCGCCTATGTGTCTTCAACGGACGATGAGGTAATGTTTGCACTGGCCAAACTTCTGAGTTCTTCGAACGTGCTCGCTTGGATCGAATATATTGCGATACACTCCGACCTCAATCATTTGATTCAAACAGGGAAAGTACTTGAGAATTTCCTGAAACGGAGATCACATCACTTATCGCCTTTCGGAAAAGAAGTAGCGCTTCTAGGTTCTTGGGCTATCGATCTTGTCAGACTTGTGACGAAGTTTGGAAAGAATTTGGTGTCGTCTCCTTCATCTATCTTCCGCCTCATCCCACCTTTCTGCCCTCCCGAGACAGCTCCTCGAAAACACTTTGGGGAATCTATACGCGGGATTTCTGTCCTTGGATTATCTGGTACAACTTGGGACGACTGCCTATCCACTATCGGAAACACATCTGAGCGGTTTTCAGCCCTGGCCTGTTGCGACAGGTACTTCGCAATTGGCACGGCCAGCGGGAAGATTGTAGTATACAACGAGACAACCTGTCAAGAAACTCGAGCACTACAGCATCATGAAGCAGTGAGGATTCTGCGTTTCGGGAAGAGGACTGATATTCTTGCCTCAACTGGTCTGAAAGTAGTCCGCATGTGGGAGACCTCCTCGTGGGATCAGTTATGGGAATTCGAAATAGCGCAACAGTGCTTGACAATTGCATTCATGGAAGAACAAGAACTCCTCCTTGGGGCATTACGCAATAATACCTTGATGATCTGGGATCTTGTCACTGGTGCTCTTAGAGATTCTGCAGATTGGACGCTAGACCTTGAGGGCCCTAATCACCACGCTTTCCGTCGGCCAATAGCTGCCGCTTTGTGTGCTGAATCAAGTCTCCTGGCTGTAGTCTACAGGGGTCAAGATATACTGATATGGAATCTGGCAAGAGACTCTCTCCACGAGACGTACTGCAAAGAAACCGGTATTCGCTCTCCTGGCGGGCCACGAAATAGTAGCCCGGGCGCAATCGGGCTGCTTTTCGGCCAATTATCAAACTCGTACTTGCTCGCCGCCTCCTACTCCGACGGAGATCTAGTATTGTTTGATACCTCCGAGAGCACGGTCAGGGCAACGACGCTGGCTAATGCACAGACACTTGCTTGTTCCCCTGATGGACGTACACTGGCTTGCGGCAACTCTACCGGTACGATACAACTCTTTGACCTTGAGACTTTAAAACTTCTCTATCGTATCAATTCAGATGATTATGGTATTCAAGAACTGGCATTCAATGGAGACAGCCATCGCTTGCTCGACATTAGAGGTTCGCAGTGTCGAGTTTGGGATCCCACAATTCTACTGAGGCAGGATGCTGAGGACGAGAATAGCGATACTATTTCCGTCTCAACAGCAGCTCAGGAAGTCAGCTTGGAGTCTTCCGACGATGTGAACCTAATCACTTCACTGGTGTGTCATGGAAAGGATGGGGTGGCGTTTTGTGGCAAAGAGAACGGGTCAGTCTATCTGTACGAGACCAAGTCTGGTCGACAGGGCCAGAAGCTGTTTAGCCATGCCGACGGCGTCTCAATCTTGTCCCTCTACCTAAACGAAGAGGCCCACGCGCTTAGCAGCATAGACTCCTCCAGTCGGATAATGGTCCACAGGCTGGTTCGACGGGAGGACAGGTGGGACTCTGCCGAGGCCTTGTTGGATCATCGCGCAGGAGTCGCAGTAGATCAGGTTTTGAGCAACAAAGCATCCACACGGATACTTGTGTGCACAGCTAAGAAAGATACACTGTGGTCGATTTCCCCAGACGGAAATGCGATCGTATTCGAATTTCCGTGGGAAGGCCGCGAGTCATACAAATGGGGAACACATCCATCTCGACAGGACCACTTGATCTTGATAACGAAAAACATCGCGCATGTCTATGACTGGCAGACATTGCAACGGCTCACAGGTGCAGAGGGAATACTTCTTACGGGCAGCATACTCCCAGAGCTTTCCATCCGATCCATAATATCTTGCCTCAACGGCACCGTCGTCGCCACGACCTTCAGCGACTCGTCAAAACCACAATCAGAGTCCAAGTTGATGCTCTGGGACAGCTCCGACTTCAGTGCATTGTCAGAAAGCGCAGCACCCATTCCAAAATATCGCTCCCTGGCCGACCAAGTCAAGACGCTCATTGGGGAGCGCGGCCAGAAGTTGGTGTTCCTTCATAGTAGCACCTGGATTTGCTCAGCGAATCTACAGAACCCCAGAGGCGACGACTTCACGCGTCATTTCTTCCTTCCGGCCGATTGGCTGAGCACGAACGCTGACCTCATGTTTGGGATGGCGAACAACGGGGACATTCTGTTCGTCAAGAGGGACGAAGTTGCTGTTATCAAACGGGGTTTGGAGCATGTGGAGCTGGGGTCAAATGTACCTGGGAAAAGGCCGTCTTTGCTGGGAGCGAACAGGCCCTCCCTACCAGTTCCTGAGCCTTTTTGAACATGGAAGCCCTCGTCTAGTACTCTCCTTCCAAAGAATCAGGCAACAGCTCCTATGCTATGGCTCCATAAATAGGTTTGGGCAGGTCCCCTTACTGCAAACTCCAGCTACACCGCTATTGCATTGTAACAGCAACCCGGAATCAAGCCTAAATCATGCAGCAGCAATCTAGCAAATACGGTGCACAGACACAGATACTCTTTCCAAAGGAACCCTAACGAGACTCTATCCCCTGTCCTGGCGACTTTGACACTCGTCTTCGCTGGGCCTCGGCAGGAACCCTGGATAGACCACCAGCCACCAAGCAAGCAACAAGCCTCTGCGCCTCCCACATATTCCCCTCCACAGCAGGGCTCCCCCTTCGCAATAACATCACATCCGCATGATCATTCCACATTAAGAAAGCTACGAACACTCGTCAGCTATCTCAGCAGAGAATCTTCAACGCTCGAACTGCCAATCCTAACTTGATCCACATAGTCCCAACATTCGAATAAGCGTCGTTAAAGGAGCCGGGAACCGCAATGATACTCTCCGCAATATCCGCCGAATCCTCAGATTCAGGACCTTGAGCAAACGGGGTAGTCAGATGTTCGCCACTGTGAGTGGCCAGGAGCCTTCATCGTTCCGGGGCCAACTCGGTACCTGGAAATTTGGCATTCTAGAAGAAAGCCAGAAAATGGAATCACGAAAGAATTATAGAGAATCTGTATATTCGATAACAGATATATTCCAGATGGAATATTGCTATCATTTACAAGACCGAGTCTACTTATTTACACCCTCCATGGCTATATCTATGTCACAGGACGTATACCTCATGGTAAGCGTCATCTGGACCAAAAATCAGGTATATAGCTTCGTCTCTTCCCATCGGGATCTAGACCTGACTGTAGCCAGCGAACGCGACCCCGAGTGTGGAAATTAAGCTCTGTTTTCCTCCTCTTGTATGGTATATGGTCCTCTAATCAGGCTCTGCTGCTTGGCTGGCCGTCTAAGGGGATCTCTGTTGATCGATGCTCGATGAGGGAATCTGTATAGCATGCGAAGGGGTCCCAGAGTTTGACAAAGCCTTGGTGGTGCAGGTTTTCGCAAAGGGTCGAAGCGCTTGAAACCCTTGTGGAAGGGTCGCTGTGAGAGGTTCGCAAACACTTTCGGAGAGTATCGTGCATGTATGAGCGATTCATGGTGGGCTTGAAGGACTTGAGGACTTCGTAGGTGGAAGGTGCATCTGTGTCAAGTGGGGGGTTCTGCGCGACTAGCGGTGTATCGATGTTGAGCTTGGAAGGTGAGAAATGAGGCATTATGGGATAGTGTTGTCCACGTCGCTTTTAGTTGACATACGGTTCAGAGGGAACTGTGATGGCGAGCTTGAGGGACGTCAGTGGTATGCGTACTGCTGGTTGTCTCGTTGCCATGGCAATTGCGCCAAGAGATTATATTCTACCGAGATTTCGCTGGAGACATAACAACGAGACTTATTGTCCAAATCTCCAGTTTCTGATCCCTATCTTCTCTACTTGAATTTTTACATATATGAATATTGTAAGCGTTGTAAATGATAGACCATACAAGTTAACATTGTCCTGCAGCTAACAAGACCTAATTGGAGAAAAGCCCAAGCTTATTCTACATTCTAGTAAGGTTCATGGGGAGTCGTGTCTTACGAAGGCGGACATACTTCGTGTTCAGGCACTGATATGATGTATGTAACACTGGAAGATCTCCTCAGCGACCAATTGGCCACGGAGGCGATGCTGACCGTAATGCTTCAACGACCGCACCAAAACCACCAGGCCGAGTGTGTAGCTTCATCAGACGACCTAGTGACAAACAATATCGACAACGCTTATTCTATAACGATGCCTATCATCGCAAAACAGACTGTTTCCAGCACTTTGGTCGATATTCGTCAAATTTGTCGTCCTGAGATCCGTCTCTGACTGCTTTGACGCCTTGATTTCGTTCCGACGTCTGAGCAATACATCCAAGTTCATCTTGCTGCTGGTCATGCATCTTGGAGTGTTCTGCATGGCAGGGGTACTTGGAGGATGGTAGCCGATTAAGACACCTTGACACTTGAGACAGCCCTGTTGCGATGATAGGGCGTTTATTCTCACTCTTCGATTGTTCGTCCTGATTGAAATCGCAAAGACTATGTCTTGAATGTTGATTCAAAATCCGGAGCCGCTGATTCCTTGACAGTGCCTTGGTATGACTTCTTGCACAGACGAGTTGTCGAGACGTAGATCCAGTGGAGCGTTACCCGATTTGTGGGGAAGTGCGCGGGGAGGTGTACACAACTCTCCATAGAGACCCACTTCACCGTCAGTCGACGAATACTCCAGATTTGGGTAATGGTACTCTCCCTGGTTGGGATCATACTGCATATATACCGAGCCGTCTCTACCGTGGCAAACTTCTTCTTTCGGTCTCTCGTCCCAATACCAGGCCATGACATGCACCAGATCCGGTCCAAATTCTGATCGTACGCTTTGCCTATCACCGCCTTGCCGAAGCAGCCCAAATGCGAAATCTTGATCAAACCGTTTCAGTATGGTTCGGTTGTCGCCTTTGACGGAGTCCACGGGTGTGGTCTTTGCGATTGGTGTACGATTCCTGTCCCCAGGAAATACGTCTGGAGTACCAGCATCGTTGCGTCGCACTGTTTGTGGTGCATGTACTAAGAAGTCCCCTTCGATACCCTCGTTGTCAGGATGGGGCCATTGATGAGGAAGTAAGATCCACGGGTGATGATCCCTTCCATGATCCGTATCCATGACGAGGACATGTCCGGTCAATTCCCATACCCCGTCGTCGAACTTACGGACTACCCAGCCAAGGGACGTAAAGCGCCGTAGCTTTTCGTCATGTGACGGTTTCAGAGGATGTTCATATTTAGACTCGTGTGAGGGGTGTCCGTCAGGATAGCTGATGGCTCTTGAATTGGTCCGTGCGAAGGGTCGGGTCGTGAAGTCTTCGACGTCTATGTCAGATTCCGAAAGGGCTGTCAAGTCAGGTCTGAGGCCTATTTCTGCATCGTCGTATACTCTGCCCAGGGGTATTATGCCAAAGCGACTGGGGTGGGTAAGCTCTTCCAGTCTGATGGATCCCTCTTTCGATTGCCGGCACCAAGGATCATATTGAAAGGCTGCATCCCAGAACTCTGAAGGATCTGGTCTGGGTTGTAGCCAAATTCTTAAGTCTTCCTTGGTTTCTCTTGCATTGATGTGATGGAAGTAGTCACTGAACGTGTAGCCGCTCATGAACGAATTGTTTGCTTTGGCTTTCTTGAAAGCAGTATCAAGAAATGTTCTCATGGCCTCGATATCGAGCAAGGGGCAATTAGCGACGGCTTGATCGTATATGTGGTTGCAGATTTCTTCGAACTTCTGTTAAGGAGCCGCCATTTCCCTCAGTCTGTAACACGAAGAGTGGTTCGGTGTGAATCGTTGGGCTTGAGGCTTGTGTGAAGTTCGCTCGCGACTTAGACTCAGAGTTCGTTCCTTGGACGGACGCAGGGATCTTCACAGAACGAAACGTATGAACCTAAATGTCGGTGACGGAGAGAAGCATCCGTCTCAATCTCGAAGAGTCGAATCACACGTACTTCCTTTGTGACAGCAATACCGACCTCGACACGTCAGGTTCGAAGATCACTTAATGATAGAATTGTGGTAGTGATAGCCTTGTTGCTTTGGTAAAACTTCAGCCGACTTGATAATGTTAGTAGAGGAGAAACTTGGAGTGTAGGATGGTCACTGTGACTACCCTTGGAGAAGTACAACGGCCAAGATAGGTTCAAAAACTTTCTGAATTGAACAAAACGGAACTTGGAATGAAAGCTCGCAGCTAGAAGGAGAAACGATACAGAGAATGCTAACACTGGTGACTCACGCTGGTCTAAGTCACGCCAGTTCCGGATCCCAGCTCGGACAGGGTGATTTCTTTTTCCGATGGGGTCAGCTAAGTATGGCAAGTGACCCCAAGCGACCGCCTATGCGGAGCCTCCACTTCTCCCATCGGAAACGAAGCTCGCCCCATCCAAGCTGTAAGCCCAGGATGTTCCTCAGAAGTGCGACTCGGAACATCTCTGCTAAGCCCATTTGGGCGCCATAGATTACCTAAGCAACTGAGCTTAAAGCAGCTAGATGGCTTACATAATATGATCTTCTACACTAGAGTAGTGGCTTGTACATTTGTTTTTGTCCCCACTGACTTCCTTCTCCATCGTCACAGTCATATTCAGAAACCTTCATCAATGCTGCATAGTTTCATGGCCGGATATACTCGAGGTTGTTGCAGGCTTCTACTTTGGCAAATGACGACTTCTCCATACGAAGAGTGAGTTAAGGCGTGCTTGTTGTGGTAGGATGATACTCCCAGTCTCTCCAACCTGAGTCTTGTGAACCCATACCATGTTACCAATGGAAGACAACGGTACCGCGCTATCTCGCTCATAGCCTTAGTATCGAGGTGTACATAACGATGAAAGATCCTGGCACAGGCTGTTGTTACCCTTTCTTCGATGATTGATTGGACCGAGGTATCCTCCTCGGTATCTCCTGCACTGTTACAAGATATAACATAGCATGCTGTTGGTGCCTGGGTGAGCCACGAGAGCTGTAGGTTGTTTTGGATGGAAGAATCTGTCCTTCGTCCCATCGTGTTTCATCTTCCCGTCATGCGACCAACCTTCGAGATGCGCCTATATCTACCATATAACTGACACTTGGAGTGCGCTTGAGGCGCACTCGGAAGAAATTGAAAGCCAGAAACCTCCAAGTCTATGAATAGATAACTCGAAACGAGCTTGACCCCCCGCTTCTGCCCCAGAGTGCTTCGGCCACTTTTGCAACGGAATCCAGTTACTGACTTGGCTTGTTTCCGACCCAGATCCTGATGTATCATGGCTGAATCAGTGTTTGGATTTCCCTTTCTTAAAAGCATATTGATTAGGACTGAGGTGATTGTACCGCATGATAAGGGCGTGAATGCGGAGCGTATGCGGAGCGCTTGAAAGTCGCCTGCTTGCGCATCTGTTTGACTGGAGGCTACCACATACAGCATATAGAACAGATGCGCCTTTTCTTTCCTCTATCCCTCCTCTAATCGACTTCTTCCTTTCGAAGCAGTATCCGTTACTTACTGCGTGGGCGATAAGATTTCTTCTTCGTTGTGCGTTTTGTATGTGACCGCTGGTCGTGGCGCCTCTTTTCACCTGATCAAGATGTCTCCACTCAAGCTGTCGCTCATCCCCATCATTTTCTCAGCAGTCTCGTCTCTTGTCAGCGCCCAAACCACAGATCCTGTCACTGGTGTGGTCACCATTCCGAAACCGAACAACTCCACCGGCTGGTGCTACTGCTTTTCCGACGCGAACGCACCACCACTCTGCAACCAAGACTGCAACGTCGCCATCCAGCGGCTTTGTGCCGAGAATCTGAACGAAGCGCTCACCACCACGGAAAAAAGCTGCCATCTCTCATACCTGCCTCCTCCGTATGAGTGGAGCAACAAAAAGCCTCACACCGTTCAGCCGACGGGAAGCCAATGCATAAGCCAATTCAGTGGGATCCTGAACAACTGTGGCAAAGACGCTGGCACGCCACCGTTAGGATCCAGCAATGGCTCACCAGGAGTCAACTTGACATACTGTACGACAAGCGGCGGGGGAGGTACTTATGGCTGGATGGACGACGGGACCCCCATCGACGGCCTGCCACGTATGATCATCACAACCCCAAATACGGACCAAGCCGGCCAATCGCAAGCACCATGGCAACAAGCGACCTCCTCCGTACAATGGGACCCCAGTAAGCCACCCCTTCCCCACCCCCCATCCTCTCATCTCCTAACAAACCCCCCACAGAGTGGATCGGCCCCAACGACCAAGTCGTCCTCGACACCAACCCCCCCTCCCTAAGCGCCAGCGCCATGCTCGCCCTCATGAGCGCAGTCCCCGCCCCAAACCCCATCTGCGAAAGTGAAGTCTGCGACATCTACGGCGACCCCTACTACGTCAAATCCGTCGCCTACCCATGGCAAGACGGCAAACAAGGCATGCTACGCCACCGCGTCGTCTTCGAAGGCTGGGCCTCCGACCCCGGCGCCGGGCGGTTCTTCCAAGCCCTCCACGACCGCTGCCAGTTCTGGCCCTACAACTGGCAGGTCTACAAGAACGGCACGCAGACCGTGGCCGATTTCGGGCTAAGTTCGTATTCGAAGAAGAGCATCACCCCGCTGATCATTGACGTGGGGGCTGAGACGGATCTGTGCTGGTGCATCCCGTATGCGATTTTCGACGCGAGCGTGGGCTTGATGGGGTCCGTGACGGGGTTCTGTCAGAAGCAGACGACGTTTCCGGGCACGGCGGAGTTTGCGCCGGTAAGGAAGAGGGGGTTGGAGTTCCATGAGGGACCGGGGATGATGAGGGAGGTTACGGGGAGTGTGGAGGAGGTGAGACGGAAGAGGGCGGTGAGGGAGGAGAAGAGGGCGGGGGAGAAGAGGAAGAGGGAGTTGGAGGAGCTGGCAAGGGAGCGGATTGCGGATCTTGTTTCTTAGGTGGGGGATTATGGTGAGTGTTGTGTGCTTGGGTCTTGTATGGACTTGTGGACTCTCAACACTTTGTGGCGCTCTGCTGGTATCGCGAGATACAATTGAATAGAGCAAGGCTTTTCATGCATGTGCAATTGTTAATCACTGATTCGATGGGATAGTGGTAGAATGTACACATAGTCATATTATAGGCCTCTTTTCTGGAAAATTTCATTTGGAAGAATGGGGTATAGAAGGGGTTTAAGATCTCAAATGCAGTAACGACGAGATGTGTATGATTTTCCTCAGCTAGTTTAGGATGGAGTTGATTTAATGCAGCGTAGAAAGCGGAGACGTGGTGAAGGGTTTGTTAGGTTGTAGTTGTCGGTGGATTTGCAATAGGCTATGGTGTACATGAATGGCGGTGGTGGTGACAGTGGGCTAGTGAAACAAAATGTATGTACTAAAGAGATCGGAAAGTTGGAAGAATTCTCTTGGCGTAAGTGTGAGATACTGATCGTCGACGAATAGCCTGGCAATCTACCCAGTGGCCAGCTTCTGCAAGTTCGACAGCGCTCCGTTGAAGATGTCCGAATCCCCACCATAAGCGTAGGTGTCGGCGTTCTGCCAGATGGTCTGGTACGGCCATCCGCCCGGGATCGTGCCGACGGAGCTGCCGTAGCGGGCTAGGTTCAGTGGGCAGGTGGTGGAGAATGCCGTGCTGCCGCCCTTTATGAGCATTCAGGGTCAGCACTGTTCCTACGCGGTTGAAGATGCATGATTTGATGGAGAGTATCAGGCGAGGAATACGTACAGTGCAGGTGCTCCACCAATCATTCGTGCTATAGATGATTGGATATCGTCCCGTGCGTCCATAATAGGTGTTGACGAAACTTTGGATCCAAGCCTGGGGGTTCGCGGCGTCAGTACATCATAAGCGTGATCAAGGATGAAAGTTTGAGATGTGGTTTTATGTAGACATTTTGGGATACTCTCATGAAGACGGGGAGGTGAGAGGGTCACATACCACCATGGCACTCGTGCTCAAGCCATAGCATGTGGCGCCATTAGGGTTGTATTCGATATCTAGCATACCGGGCAAGGTTTTCCCATCATTGGACCAGCCGCCGCCATGAGCAAGGAAGAACGTTGCTTGAGTGGCGCCACTGCTGGAGTCTGGGTGGGCGAAATGATAGCCGCCGCGGATGAGGCCGGCAGAGGTGGCGCCAGTGTAGTGGCTTGAGAATCTGGGATCGATATAGGTCGTACCCTCGGTTGCCTGCATACGGTATTGATACAGCCGAATTATCATATCTATAGCAGGTCTCATACCTTGATGATGACGAAGCGCGCACCGCTACTGTAGGCACCCACGAAGTTGACGGTCGCTTGGTAATTTGAGATATCGAAACCTTGGACAGTGGATCGCTTTTCGATCTCTGCAGGAGCGGCGTTGGCCAGACCTAGTGTGATGAGGAGGGACGCTGTAGAGAGCTTCATTTTGATCTGGGTTCCAGGGGTAGATTTATTTTGCAGTGAAAAAGGGATATTCAGTGAAAGTAATGGCGGCGGATAGAGAGATCGGAAGGTCTATATATCATTTCCCTTTCAGCTGCCCTGTTGATGCGGATGAATGCCAAGTTGAACGCCGGACAGCTTGCACGCCCCATGGTAATTTCAATTGGGGTCGTGAACAAGAGACTGGGCCATATGAGCGTCTGACTCTTCAATATCGGCTAAAGAGTGACACATGTTTCATCCCCCGACAAAGTCGTAGATGGAAAGTGGTAAGACATTGGGGGTATACGTCTTGGCGGAGTGGCGGATTAGCTTCTGTAAGCTTAGATGATGTGTAGTCTAGCCTTTATAGGTTAGCCGTGTCTGAGCCTGATCTGTGGCCGAGGAAAGGAGTCTGGGGTCGCTACTCTAAATCCTACCTTAAGATAAGCATGATGAACTGATATGGAAGGTGATTGGAAGACAATGGCTTCTTTGCACTTGCACCTGGCCTTCTAGTGCTTGTTTCAAAACGCGAGATTACAATTGGGGCCGGCCCTTGCCGCACATTGGCGAGCTCCGTTAACCATACCGTGGCGATCCCTTTTGTACCTTTCCAGGAGGGCCAATGGATACTCGCAGCGGCCTGTCAATGTATGTCATGGTTCCTGTTCAAGATATGATGAGCACAGGTCGTGCTGTGAAAATGGCCCCCAGGAATGGTGGGTTCCAAGACACGGACGTCGAACTGGAACTAGTTGAGCTAGGGGCTCGTTAGTGGGAGCCTGTCGATCAGGGGATGCAAGTACTATTAGTAACGCTTTCACCCCAGAAGATACTTCACCTTCTTATCCAGTTATGCATGAAGGTCGAGCATCGTGATCGTGCTTTTGCCCATTGTGCTACCGCAGACCTGACAGTTGCTCCAAGACGCCACATGCCCCGTGCATGGCCCAACGACAGCGGACTAGCTAATTACCAGCCAATCAACAATATATTTACATCCGCGCACTGTTGGCATTGATTCCCATCCGTGCGACAACACAGCACTAGGCACGCAGTGAACCCCATACGTCCACAAGATCAACCACATGACACTTTGAACGTATCGCTTTATGGCGTCTGTGTAGACGGCTAGCGAGCGTTGTGATCGAGATCCTGAGCCTGAGAGGAGGGTTCAAACGGTTCATTCAAGGAAAGTCTGTGGAGCACATTCGTCGATTATCAGATGAAGGGTCGCAGCCACACATGGATAGGAGATTTATTTCCACCAGGCTCCAGTGATAGCTCCTGATTGCGGTATAGAATGAAGCCTGGCTCAACTTCCGTCACATAGCTCCCAGAACTAAATTCGAATTTCCAAGCCGCTTGCGAAATCCCCCAAGGTTCAACTGGGACGTATATCTATTGGATCATGATAGGAGAATAACAGGGCGCCTACTTCGGTCGCTTTGCTTGAATTCCCAGCATGTATAATTCGGGCAATTGGGTCCATGTGAATATGTTGTGGCCCGCGGTAGAACCCGCGGTTCAGCATATAGTAGGGTAGGGGATCACGCGGTGAGTAAAATAATTCGGATACTAAGATATTTCAGGAACCCTACCAAAATTTATATACCTATCTCTACTATTAATATTCCTAATATTAATATTTATATTATATCGTCCTCTACTTATTATATAATAAATATTAAATAGTATACGCCTTAGACTACTCGCGTTAAGACTTTAAAAGATGATACTAGATAGTTATACCGCGAGATTAAATCTTATACTAAGTAAATTAGAGCTAGGATATCTAAGTCTATAGTATAAGACCTTACTTATAGCTCTTCCTTCTATTATATTAATAATAATTCTAAATAATAAGAGACTTAGGGTAGGAAAAAGAAGATAATATAAGATATTTTATAATATAATATAATCCTTAAGAAAGTAGGCTTTAATAGGAAGACTTTAATATAGGAAATACTTATATATAAGGCTAATTATAATATATTATTATAAATAATAAAAAGAGTAATATATTAGCTAAATTAGTAGAAGTATATAATCTATTAATAAGGCTAGGTTAGCCTAGATTATATAACTAAACGTATTACTTAGGCTAAAGAAGTACTATTCCTATAATTAGAGCTAGAGGACTAGGATAATATATAGTTTAATAATAAGATATATATAAGGTTTAAGATATAAGGATAGGTTTATATTATTTAGAAACTAGGTATATACTACTATCTTAACTATATATAATATATTACCTCTAAATTAAAGGAAGAAAGGGAATAGAAATAAAAATATATCTAGGCTACTATTAAGCATAACTTTAAATTAGACCTTATTTTTTATACTATCCTAGGGAATAAAAATAGGAAGATATTACTCTAAGTCTATTATAATACTATCCTAGAGCCTATTATTAAACTATAAATAGCTAATATAAAACTAGGAAAGTATAATCTATTTACTTTAAAAGAGGATAGTAATTCTAGATATAATATAAGTAAGAAGAATAATATTATTTATACTTAGAAGAAGGAAAATATATTAGACTACTACTTTAATATATTAGGGAGTCCTAACTTTACTTTAATAGAGAACTACTAGTGAGGGCTAAAGTAATAGATAAAGATAGTACTATATTAGGATAATAAAATAATAGAGTATCTATTAATAGAGGGATAAGAGGATTATATTCTATAGATATTTATTAATAAGAGGTATTATAATATACTATAATAACTAAAGGACTTAATAGTACTAAAAGGTTAAATAACTAGATATTAATTAATAGTAGGGATACGTATATAAATTTTAGTGGGGTTCTTAAAATCCTTAGTGTCCGAATTATTTTGCTCACCGCGTGGGGATACACGAAGTCCCAGGCGCTGGAATTACCAACATCTGCTGATCAGGCTTGTTATACAGTCTCTACAGATTTCTCCAGAGCTCCTGAATATCGTTCACAGAGCCTGAAAACAGTCCAGGTTAGGCAGCCTTGGTCCATATAGCATCCAGCTGAATGTGCTCAAAGACTAGATCAAGACCAAGTTGATATATCAATTGCTTGCAGACCTTGGTAGGCTTAACATAGATGGATATATGCAGGGTATAACACCGGCTTGCGCCTGGCACCAGACGTGGTAATCAATCTTGGAAGCACCAGTCTCCTTTATCACATCATATAGGCGGCTTCATCGGGCAAGTTTGCTTCGAAAGCAATGTGGAAACGTAATTCCGGAGGCACTGCCAGGATGCACGCTGAGATTCATGGTTATTACTTCATCATCACTGCGTTCCAAGCGTCACCCAATCCTAGATTGGCAGTGATCACAAGTAGCTGCTGCACCGCATTGAATGCCTAATTGGAAGTGCATACTGTCGAGTCTTGTATAAGCGTGAAACAGAGAGAGAGACAGTGGGCATTTCATTTTACTTTTTCCAGCTTCACTGGGGCGCTTCTGGCGCATAAACCGCGCTAAGCCTCGACTTGGAATTTCCCAAACACCCCCTCCTCTCCCCTAGATTGCGACAGCTAGACTGCCAGCATCTAATCCTCGGGGACTAAAACGCTGTTGACAATTGACCGACGGGCTCTATGACGGATGCACTCGTCTCACTCGTTGACGGTGTTCAGCTGGCTCTGCGACAAATTTGACGTCTCTCACAACGACCGACATCCTCTCTTCGTCACTCGGACATCTGGAAACGAGCTCTGTTCCTCACTTGTCTGATAACTCTTGCAATGTCGAGGCTACTCTGCCATCGAATCCAACTGCCTCAAGGCCGCCCTGTTCGAAGCGAACGACAACTTCAGCAATGCATAATCCTTCGTGACGCTGCAGGGCAAGGTGCCCAATTCCTCCTGAAGAGCATAAGGAATTAGATCAGAGGAGGATACCGCATAAGCGCTTAGAGTACTGGTGCTGAGGACATTGCTGAGACTGCAAAAGCGGAAATTGGCTGGGGCGTTGAAATGGCGGACGAAGTACTTGGAAGAGGAGAACGCGACACGGAGACTGGGTCTATCGTGAATGCAGCTTCAAAGGAACACACCACAAACTGCCGCTTAGGACTGAGCCCGCGCTTCAGCTCTTTTCATCGAGGTCATATTCCAGCTATGTCCTCGGTCCACGGTCCAAGCCGCTCAAAATGGGTCATACTATCCTCACATCACATGCGACGTGTGGAAGAAGCCACACTCAATCATACACTGAGGTCACTCAAAGCAAACACGGACCCCGTCATGGTCTAAGAAGCTCTTCGAGACAGCCAACTGCAGGGGCATTGAAAGGCCCACTTCTGCGGAAGAGAAGGATGCCCAGAACGGAGATCCCAATCACAGGCTACGTCTAACAAGACGTCACAATCTGAGAATGTTTGTTCGGGGAATTCAATCCGCTTTCATGTTCTGTCCTAGTAGGTTGAAGCTGAGTATGCGACCGATTATGTTGAATTTTTGCATTCCCATTCCCCCATCTCCGAACTTGATCATGCTTCCTCCCAATCCCTTGTGCTTGATGAAGTCATTCTTCCTATCCAGATCCCCAATCTATCATATGAAAAAAAACATTCTGTCCCTAATATCCGGTTCGCAAGCTCGATCTAGTCTTTCGCTCTCAATTCTCTGCAGACTCTCCATTCCTGCTCTAACCCATTTTCACGATCAACCGGCTCTTGTTTGTGGTCTCTGGATGGTAAGTACTTGTGACGGATTAGCATCATTCGAACGGTTACAGGAATTTTGAGCGTCAAGTATACCTGGGAAATCATCGGTGTTGTCCATGAATGCCTTGCAACCTTTGGAGCAGAACTTATGAACGCCATCTTCCCGGTAAACATCACAGCCGTTGCACTTTGTGATTCCGAATATGGGTACGCCTTTTGTGAAGCAACGGCATACACAGCAATGCCATCGGGCAGTCGGATATTTTATGGTAAGGTCAGACACGACGGGAGTGGCCATAGCGGATGTGTTATCAAAGCTGCTTTGCCTTGTTGTCTCGTCTGTGGATAGGGAGATGTGGGTGAAACTGGTGGCGCTCACAACGTGGTTCGTGTATGCTTGCAATGGTTGATGGACTATGTTGAAGTTGTAAGAAAGAGGAATACTCGGAGAGCCTTTGTATTTATATACACTCCCAAGGTTAGCGACTTGGGCAGTCTATTTGGGCATTGGCAGTGCAATCCCAACGGACGTACGAGATGCGAGGAATTTTACCAACAGTCTCCCTTCGGACTTCCATATTGATTCCCGCCAGCATGCAGAGGAATCTGAAGCAGTGCATTCCCAGCGGGCGTACAGCAATTGTCGAAGCTGGTCACGCGTCTTCACTTGGTTTTATTTTCCGGTCGTTCACAGACCTATGACCGATTCATACGTCCCCAAAGTGATCAAAGCATCCACTGTCATTATCGTGCGATACAGTTCAAAGGGAAGTCTTGAAAGCGACCCAGATAGCTGGAAATACCCTCAATAATTCACGTTCCACTGCCTAGGCCTATGGCCTAATCATCATCCCAATCTGTCCTCGCCCCCTTCGTTATCAAAACCCTGATATTCTGTGATTGGGTCACGTTCAAGGTGACCTTGGTCAGGGTCGGACACTCGGATGCTGTCATCCATTCCCAAGCCCAAAGCAGGACGGTCACCTCCGTATGACAAAGATACGAGCTTACGTCCAATAGATCCTATGCATCAAGATAATTGCATCGGATCCGACTGAAGGGAACAAAGGGAGTTTTTCCCGCTAATAATTAGTTGAGTTGTGGAACCCGACCTTCTACGAATCTCCCGGTCTCGACAAAGACCCAATGACCAACTTTCCCAGTGGCGGGACCCATGACGGATACCTGATTATGACTAAAGGGATGAGTCCGATTCGCTTGGAGTGCTTGGGTGCGCATCGTTCTCTGTTTGGAGTCGTCCTGCCTCGAGTGTGGTACCGACCTGACATAATGATAGACTACCGAACAACAACATTTGCCGTTGATATCTGGCTGTTGACTACTCGCTCGCCGCGAGGAAGTCTTGTCCCCATTCATGATTGGGGGTCAGATTTTGCCTTTTACGCTCCAGGACCCTTGCAAGAATCCTGTCCTTTGCCCTTCTCCAGCTAGAGATAGTGTGGGAAGAGAGAAGCAAGCCAGAGTACGCTCACTTCACTCTGTCCCTGTCACAGAAGATGACTTAAGGACAATGAAGACCCGCGCTAGCTTTGCCAACAGCTCATCTAGGACAATTGGGAGAAGCTTTCTTAACAGAGACTCACTCAAGTGTCGTTCGTTCCACATGCAACTCAGGGATTACGAATATCAGGTCTAAAAGCTTGCTCAACATGCTGCGACCATAATACGGAAGCGACAGCGGAGATGCTGCGATCAGTGTACAACATCGTTCCTCAGACTCTTTCCTTCCTCGGACCTAATCATGAGCTCCAATTCTACGAAACATCACCTACCCCGAACGCCTGTTCCGAGTCTCATTTCTACAAAGCGTACACTGTCCTCAAGGTTTACGAGACCGGGGTGCGCGACTCTTGTCATGCGCTAGCAAGGTGACGAGAGGACAACGGTGGCTCGCGAACATAAGAGGAAATTATGTAGACAATTGTTTTGAACAAAGAGTGCTGCGATACGACCGCCATCATCCGCTAGCAGATGCATCCCTGCAAGAAAGAATCGAGCATCAGAGCAACAAGCACCAACCTACATCCTGCGAAACCTCGTCCTTCAAACTATGGCATCCCTCCAAAGGTCATCTTGGATATATATATCCTTTATCAACAACCGAACCCTTACCGGAACAATCTACAAAACCAACGCATCTACCACACCCGTCCATTTCTATCTCCAAACCCCATTCTACACCCTTACCCCCTCCCTCCCCACCCACAACCTCCCATACGCCCTCATCCCCACCCTCTTCTCCTGAACCACAATACCCATCTCCACCCAATTCCGCCCTAAAACCACAAACGCCCTCAGCGCCACCAACACCTCCTTCACAAACCCCCACTTTAAACTCATGCCATAACCAGCGATTCTGATAAACACACCATCCCGTTCCATCAGATATGGTACGGCGTCTACAGGTATCACGCCGTCGCCGGCTACGTCGATGATGTTGGAGACTTCGGTGATGGCGGCGAAAATTGTGGCGCGGAGGGTGGAGTGGTCGATTATTGGGGTTTCGGAGGGGGTGAAGGTTATGACGTAGGGGGTGTTGGGGATGGGGATCGGGGTGTGGAGGGTGGTGTTTCTGGGGGTGGTTGGAGGGGTGAGTGAGGGGGGTGGAGAGGGTTAGGACTTACAATGCTGGGAGTGAGGTGAGAGGTGGTAGGATAAGGGGCAAAGGGTGTGGAATTAGGGTGCTGGCTGTAGAGGGGAGGAGGGATGATGGAGCGCATGTCGCTAGGGAAAGCAGGTGGAAGAATGTTCCGAAGATTGTGAGTGTGTGCATGTTTATTCTTGAATCTGGCGTGTATACCGAAGGAAAGGTACAGCTGAAGAGGATCATGAGGTGGAACTTCGGACTACTGCCATGTGCGTTTGATAATTACCCCCCTTCGCTTGTACGGATAGATGCGGAGGTCAATCATTTTTATTTGCAGTGTTGTATGTAGCGCCAATAGAGTCAGAACATCAACAGAGTGAGTACTCTGTTGATCCATTCAAGCGACCCGACGAAAGGGGTGGGCGAGCGATTAAGCCTAGGCGGATGGTTGCTCATCAACAAAGCAGAGACTGATGATTAGACAAGGCACACTCGATGAATGTCGTCCATCTTGCCGTGCCTACGAAGGTTTCAGGCTATCCGGGTTTTCCTGCACTGTACAAAATGCTGGGTCTTGTGGTGTCACTAGAATAGTATAAATATGCGACATCTTCTCTTCCTACAAAATTGGAATATAGGATTATATCGCTCGACAAGAATTATACTTCGCGGAGGAGGATCCTGAGTACGAGCAAGATTTCGCGCATTGAGCCCTATTGTGAGCTGTTCAGTCACGGAAAAGCTCCTTGAGTGAGGGTACCTACTTATAACTACCGTAGAAAGTCCTCGTCCGTTACCAAGACCGAAGTCTAAGCCGAAAGCAGTGGGGTAAGACACTACTGCTTTTCCTGATGGGTAAATCTTCCTACCTGTAAAAATATGGAAAATCAAAGCCTTCGTCCCCAGATACCTCGCCAAATCATGCCCGGCACATTCTAGAGCATCATGTGCAGATAGAGATTCCGGGGCCGAGATACCAAAGGAATGTTGGCAGAGTAGAATGGCGACTGCAGGTAGAGAAACGCAATGCTTTCCTCAGTAATGTGACGGCAAGTTCTGGAGCAGAAGAAACGTGGAATTTGACGTGCAACGCCTACAAGGACGATGGTAGCACTACAAAAGAATTGACTTCGAACTAATCAGAATGATAAGGATACTCTGCTATGACTGTGAGTTAAGAAAAGGGGTCGAGGCCAGCTTGTGCCCTACGAAGTATTGGCGTATTCTTGTTCGAACTTTGAGTGGATTCCTTCGGTTTTGATACTAAGGAATAATAGCGAAGTATGAGATTGTTTGCTCCCATTTGAATATATGTTGTTCGAGCCCCTCTCTTCCTTTGCTGAATCAGAGGCTGCAGTCACACTGGCAGATCAGGTCAGCACGCGCACGGTCAAGACATGAGCGTGAGTCTATCGACTACCATTAGAGTATTGTTCGGTCCCTGGTATGAGAATTTAGGGGCTGGAGGCTGAGAACTTAATCCCTTGGTCCTTCCCTCCTCTCAGGGGTTGCTAGCCACACAGCTTTCGCAATGCAGCGCTTTTGGAGATTGACCAGTCGGTTGTAGACCCTTTTATACAGAGAGGATGCAGATAGTGCTAGAAACCATCCGTTAGATATTTGAGCCTGGAACGGATAGACAGTGGTGTGAACCCTCTTCGAGGATATACTTACGGGTTAACTCAGAAGATGAGATCTTCTGGTAAGGAAATTTCCTGTGGAAGAGTGCCATATTGCCAACATCCATTACCATTCCCATAACATGTAGAAATACAATAGGGATCGTTGATACAGCGAGTATACGACATCTTAATCCTTTGATTGCTTTGTAATCTTGCAGCAGCAAAGCGCATGAGATCATCGATTTCATGGCCGGCCATTAATGTAAACTGAACAAGTATGTGCTACTGCACAAAGCCGTCTTGAAATTGCAAACATACAGATCAATGAGGGTTCCCATGGATTTTGGCAGTGATCGGCGCCCCTATACCGTTTTGGGCGTGACTCCATGCACGATTCGGCTACATACGACGGTTGACCGAGGAGCTTTTGGGGAGGCAGCTTCTCACGATAGCCCTTTTCAAGCCATTCAAGAATAGCAGACTGCGTCGAAAGGCGCCGAGAAGAGGTGGCGTTTGGGAGCATGGCCGGAGATTAAACCTCGCTACGACAGGTAGGACGGTCGTGCATTTTGCCCAATGGGTATTAGCGTGAATCTACTCGCAACACAACATGTCGCCGTACGCACGAAGAGAAGAGGTGGTGGAGTGGACTCGAATCTTGTATTCCTCGATTTTTAGAACGTCCGGTGGCCAGAGCAACATCACTACTGTGAACACATGTAGTGGAAAGAACGGCAATGTAGGCCAAAAGAGATCCTGACAAGATTAGCCTGCACTTTCAGACGAGTGTGATTGATTCTGTTTCTGCAGCCGGTCATCATCTTTGACCTCTCTGAGATATTGTAGAATACGAGATACGTTCTGATGATCCACAAAAAACCTCAACCAAAGTCCATGGGAGAATGGGAGAGAAGATATCAGTGCTCCATATGTCCCTCAAGATAGAATCTTCATGGTTGTCGAATAATGTCACGTGTGTTTCACTCCATACTCCTTGAAAACTGCATCCTTCAGCTTAGCCGCCATATTCCTCCCCATCTGCGCAGGCGTATTGATATCCTCAAACCCATAGTACAGCCTCGCTTTTGCAAAAGGGGCAGCTTCGAGTCGAAATCCCCACGGCTCAATAATTAGCTGTCCGTCCTTTACGAAACCCTTTGGTCCCTGGCAGAAATGCTCTCTGAAAACCTCTATGATCTTTTCAACATGTTCTGGCTTCTGTTCCCAGAGCTGCCGTTCCTATGGTGTCAGCCTCCCCATAGATTTCATTCGGTCCGCCATTGTCTTCCTTATAGTCACTAGATCCGGTTCTCGTGCTTGTTTTCCAATCACGAAATCGGCAATCAAACCAATAAGATTTGGTGCGTACCGGAAGCCAGCAAATAGTATTCGTGTACCTAAGCGCATATGGGAGAAACTGGCATCTTCAGGCGGGGCTGAGCCTGCAAGAACAGCAGCGCCTTTCAGCTGGATCTGAGGTAAAGCATACGCACAAGCTTCGTCAATATTAAGATCAGTATTGGTTGCAATATTTCACAGATGGAGCCCTTGAGAAAGTACGCAAATGTCAGAACTGCAGAGGCAGCCTGCGAGATATCCCAAGCTCTTGTCTCGGTACCCCTAAGATCTGTGAAGTGGACAAAGAATGAGCCAAAAGATAACCACCAATGGCATAAGGTCCACCACCCGAGCCGCCCATTACGCTATACATGTTCAGTCCCAGATGCCTTGCCAATTCGGTGATTTGCTGGAGACAGTCAAGAAGCCTGCGACCAGGCTCTAAGGTAGAAAGACCTATGCCGGGACGATTGGGGCAGATGACGCGCACGCGGATGATCTTTGCGCTATTGGCGAAAGCGAGACCTTGGAGACGGGAGGTGCATTGGCCGTGGAAGTAGAAGAGAGCTGAAGCATCGATAGGCCCGCACAATGAGAAGCCCATTGTGTTGCCATTGGCTAAAGTGAACCTCTCGTCTCCTTGCTGATCTAGAGACTTAGATACTTGAGAAGTCTCTCTATTCCTGGCGGAAGGATTACGAAGGAACCTGGCACGGCTCGAGACACTTCTTGCAGCGTTACCCCAAACCAATGTCGCATTGTTGGGGGACACTCTAGCCTGTACGCCGGAATACTGGTACGACATGAACAGATGAAATCACCTGAGCGGCTGCTTTACGCACTTGTAGCCGAGCATGTTGAAAATGCCAAAAGAAGAAAGAGTAAAAGGAAATTGGTGAAAATTGATGAGGGGTATTGGGACTAGCGTTGGAAGCATGTATTTAGGGAGGGAAATACCCCTATTATTCCTACTCCTTAGCAACCCCCATAGTAGCAAATCAATATCAGACAACGACAAGACTACATCCTACCTTTTCTAAAATATAATGACACGCCAAGACTCTTATTACATAAGCGATACGCGCCAATCACATTGTCCCTCTAGAACACCGGCATCATTAATCCATTTGCCATCGAGAACACCCAGGAACGTAGCAATCTATGATCGGCTCCCGCGTTGCCCTTTCAGTCGGAAGATCAGTAAAAGTCTCCTGGGGCACCCAGAAAATGATCTCTTCAAAATGGATTTTATCTTGGTATTCTAATGCGGAGACACAAGACTTTGTTCGCGGTTCTCGGTCCAGAGTTCGAACATCTGTGCAGAATTTATATAAGAAAGATTGGTGCGGCTTCTGCATTTTCCTACTGAGCAAATGAGCGATTTCATTGGAGGTTATCAGGAACCACTCTTGCCGAATGCAAGTCGTCTACACGCGAGAAGCGTGCGCACTGATCTTCGGCATAGGCAGATTCGTGACAACAAGCTTGTGCTTTACAGTTGCTCTTTACCACCACTATCGAAAACTGCTTGTCACCTGTTACGCGTGGTGGGACGAACAGAGTAATGTATCTCATAGCTCGTCTGCTTTTGATAGTCACAGTAGTCAGCGCACTTCCACCTTTGCAATTGCCTTCGAATTCTTTGGCAGCACCTTCTATACCACCTTCTACCTCGAACGCAACAGACAGCCTACTCGGAAATTGGCCTACAACACCTTAGTAAGTTTGTTCCGCTATTCCCAATCCCGCTCCCATTACGCACCATGGAACCCGGGTTAAGGAATCTACTGTCCTTCAACTATAACCCCACATCTTCGTACAGACGAATCTTAAGACGCTAACAACGAGAGTCACAGCTTTGTCAAGATCGATCAAGACGCCGTAATTTTTCGCCAATACGGTCGAGACGCAAACCCAAGATTTCGATCATACATATTGAACTCCATCGGCGATTTCAGGAGCTACCTTGCCAGCATCAAAAGCCATGCCGACGGTAGGCCCATATCCAGAAAATACGGCATGGTGAAACTTCACGTCGAGTTCACGCGCTTGACAAGGACATCGCCACAGGATGTGAGGGCGGCGCTGATGGCTGTTGATGTCTTGTATTCCAACTATGAATGGAGTCTGAGAGAGATTCTAGAGGCGGAGATCGCTATTGGGTCGGACAGGACACCTGCTGCGACCTTTAGTATTCAGTTCACGCAAGTATGAAGGTAGGGTCGTGGTGCTTCTTGTTCTTGATACTTCAGGCAACTAAGACCGATAAGACATGACGTATAAGAGGAAAGCCTGCTGAATCCAACACCGTTGTCAAACCTCTGAGTCTTTGCCGAAGGTGAATAGATGCGCGAAAAATCAGATATACTAAGAATATCAAGTAGCGATATGCATAGGTTTTTTCACGTGATCATGATTCAGAACGATTATAAGGGGGATACGACAAAGTAAACAATGATGCCGATCAGTTCGCTGCAAGCGCATCCACGGCCTCGCGTCAACGTAACTAATATTACCACCGTATTGGTCGGAGGTATACCGCCTACTGACAAACACAATAAGTATAGCAGGTACCCGGCGGACACCTCGCCACCTGATGCGCGCTACTACTACCTCCACCACTAATCCCTCCCACATCCGCCGCAATCTGACCCGAAGACAACGCATCACCGACCGTATGAGTCGACGAACCTGTTCCGTCGCTGCCCACCCAGGCCGGCTGTGCCGGCGCGATCATATAGCTCGGGTATCCGAATTTGACCTGCTGGCCCGTCTGCTTCTTGTCCGTAAAGGAGGGCCATTGCGCGATGTTGACGCTACCGAGATTTGTGGACGAGGTCGTGGTGCGGCAGCTGTCGACCATGGCTTGGAAGATGTTGGTCTCGCACTCGGTTTGCGACGGGCGTTTCGCGCTGCCTGCAGCTCCCGGTATGAAAACGCCGACGGCGCAGCTTTTATCCTGCTGCCAGACCCATTCGTCTGTGTGGCTCCACGCGGCGGACGCGAGGTTTGCGCACATGGTTTTATAGGATGTTGCGCAGCTGTCATAGTTTATGAGGGTTGGACCAAAGTTCTGACACATGACTCCGTATTGTGAAGGTGATGTGACTAGGTTGACCTTTGCGTTGCATGTGTTGAAAAAGTTGGCGGCGGGCTCTTGTTGTGTGGGGCCGCAAGGATCTGGGTTAACAGGGACAGGAGTCGAGGAGCTGGCAGGCGGGATGGGCGGATTGGCATTCGGTGCCAATACTGGGGGGTTCACTATGCTCGCCGTGGACGAAACAGAAATCGTATTGTTTAGGAAAGGAGTCACCACACTCATCATGGACGAAACGGAGGCGGCACTGATTGAAGGAGCTGTCGTGATGGCTGGCTGGTACTGTGGGTACACTCCGGTTACATTGGAAGTTGCAACGGGTACGCCATTGAGAGCCCCTGTATTTCCAAAAACACCTTTTGTAGGGACGCCAGTGCCAGCTGGAGAAGGCCCATCCGACCAGCCAGGGGCGGTCCTTTGCTTTTTAGCTTCATAGTTTGTGGGTGCTGGGCAAGCGATAGCACCTGCTTGACGCTTCCCAATTTTGATGTTTTCGGGGCAATAGTATCCAATATCATCCATTGGTAGCGTCATGGAGGCAACTGGGTATCTGGAAGTGAAGCTCGACTTGTATTCGTCCCAATATGCCAACTGCTTGGTTGGAAGTGCGCCTACTACACTATTGTATATTGATTGAAGCTCTTTATTCCGGGCTTCAAACCTCTCAGCCATGTACACAATGTAGCCTAGATCGGCGCCATGTGGCGATTTATTGAAGCCATAGTATGTCGGAAGGTCTGTAATAATTTCCAAAGCGTTGTAGATGCGAGCATGGGTCTTAGTGAATAGCTCAACGGCTTTGGGAGTGTTGAGCATATCGAGAACAATGCAGATTCTGGCGAGATTGGACATATCAGTGGCTGGATCTATTGAAAGGCCGGTCCTCGGGTCGCTCCCTACAAATGGCAGAGGCTGGTCCGGTCCGAACGGACCTGCGTGGGTAATTCGTTCCTTCAATTCGTTCATTTTCTGGTCCATTCCAATGAACTCTGGATGCTCAAAATTGGCGAGCATGTCGAAAAGAGTATTGAGTCTTGTGCCTTGCGGGTTGTTTGTGTCTTGCTTGTCCGGTATGTCAAGGAGATTATCCACGTCATCACAAGTGAACTGCTTCAATCCTAAACCGCCCCCTGGAGCAAGTAGGTCTTCGAAGAATTCGTAAAGAAAGTGGGCCTCATACACGTGATCGATATTGACATGATTACTGTCACCCTTGCCACCCACGACCCAGCCTTTACCATTTTCGGGGTCGATGACGTCCCCAAGCTCGGCCGTGGCTTTCCAACTCCAATCAGGGATTCTACAATCGCCTTTGGGACGGTTGGAGGGGACTGCCCAATACGTTGCCGTTGCAAAAAAGGCTGCATAATCCGCCGCCCCTTGCTTGACTGCGCCGCTAGGCCCCTCGAATTTCTTGACATTCGTCGCCTCGGGATATTTGGGCTTGTTGGTGAATGGTGTCACGGAGCAGGGTCCTAGATGGGTTTTCGTACCAAAGTTCCCAGCTCGTTTTGCCAAAGGTGCATCCCGCTCCTGGAACAGGCGACGACCAGCAAGTGCTCGACCTGGACGTAACCGGCCCACAATGCCATGGCCCGTGAGTCCTCTCTTCTGGTCAAGCCAATCACCTTGATCTCCATCGTCATCCACAGCCTCATCCTCCGTACCAGTTGGATTTCTGGGATTCGATGCGGAGAACCCAGCGCCAAAGGAGAAGCCCTGGCAAACAGCACAAGCTGAGCAAGTACTCGAAGGCGATTGCGAAGTCATTGATATATTAGATGAGGCAGTTTGCGAGACGATTGACGAGGTTAGATATACGGTACTGGAATTTTTGGCAAAGGAGCTGGAGGCGATGGTTGTGCTCGGAAGAACGGTGCTCGAGGCAAGTGTAGCTGTCTCAGACCCTGTGATTTTTGTGTATGACAGATAATCTCCGGTCCGCGGTCTCATTGGGTCATTATCATTTCCGTTGGGATCGCCCGGGCTGCTATCTAAAGGAGCGGCGAGAGGATCGGCGAGGGGAGCGACAAGAGGAGCGGCAGCAGCTGGACCTGGATACTGCCCAACGGCAGCGCCAGCTAAGCACCCGGGGCAGACTGGGCACAAGACACCTGGACACAAGCCGTTGAAATCGTTGTTCTTGTCGCCCTGATTCTTGTTGGCTAGAGGATAAGGAATTAGCGAATCATTCTTGTACAGCGAGATTAGACCGCAGGCTTTTTTTTAAGTCCAGGACGAAATATAATCAATCACAGGAGATGCATACAGGGAAACGATCAATGTGAACTGTACGTACCAGCAACGGATGCTTCCACAGCCTCAAGTCCCACGAGCGAGGACTTACTTGTTATCGTGGCGGTGCCATCCGATGACCTAACGGGAGCCGACAAGGTGGAGCTCGTGAATATAGGTGGTGGAACACTGCTTGAGGATTGTGTAGCGGGACTGGAACTTCCTGGGAGGACTAAGCTTTGCGATGAGGAAGCCACAGAAGAAGAATTTGGCGATAATGAAGCGGTGAAAAAGGCGACCGAATTGGAAGAATTTCCGGGAGCACTGCTGAATGAAACCGCAAGCGCTGTCGCAATGCTTCCAAGGCCTGTTCCCAATGTTGAGCCGCTACCGCGAGAGGTTAGATTTCCATCAGCAACATCAGTGTAGTCTTTACTGAATGGAGCATTTAAGCTAGATAGTATCGAACTTATGGTAATCGTGGCGGTCTTAGGATCGGGCGAAACTGTTTTGGGAGGACAGAGGCCAGCGGAGCATCCGGAATACATGACGGATATATTGAGGGAGGGGAATCCAGTGCCCTTGATACTACCAACCATTGAGATGGGGCTTGAAGCAGAGCCACTGGTGCCGCTGGATGTGGAGTACGAGAAGAAACCACCAGTGAGATTCCCAGCTCGAAGTGCCGCGCTACCACTAGCGGACGAGCCTTTCTGGTCTTGAGGCGCTGCAACATCACTGCGAAGCGCCGAGGGGACAGGGTACTGTGGCTCGACCGTAGATGCAGGCATTGAAGATGAGTCGAGCTCTGTATGTTGAGCCATGGAATAATTAGCTGATGAAGCTTGGCTACTAAGGTACGGAAGTAGCGGACCGGTTCCCTTTATTGCATTGGTTGAATGACCAGCTGCCGTGATATTATCTCCAGAAACAAGATCAGAGCTTACTCTGGTAGCTGTGACTATGGGTGCCAAAGTTGCATCCAGGGCTGTCGTGGCTGCAATTGAGAAGGTCGAAAAGGGTAATGAGGTGCCGATTCCGGTGCCAGCGGTAAAGATCTCACGGCCCAATCTCACCTGAAAAACGCCCTCTGCAGTCGTATTTTGGAGTCCGCTGCCAATCACACAATCCATTTCCTTCGCTCCCCATTGCTGAACAGAAGCAGCCAATTTATCGAGGGCTAACGAGAAGGAATTGGCATCAAGAACCCGTGAGGTGATATTGAAGAGGATATAAACATCTTGGTTGGCAACCATCGACATGTCGTTCAGAATGTTGGTGGGGCTTTTGGCCAAAGTGGCTGAAAGATTGCCAATGAGCGAAGATAGTATTATACTCTGCTGGTAAGTACCGGGTTTCCCGCCATAGGAGAATCGAAGCCATTCTGGGGTGGAGTTTTTCTGATCGACTGAGATGGTGAATGGGAATGTTGGCCATGTTTCATTGCTCCTGTTCAGTCGTCAGTGGTAGTTCCGATTCAGTAGCTGTAAGGCATACTCACCTGATCGGTAATGAAACTGGTTTGCTGGCTTCATAGGATCGGGGTAACGGTAGCGAACGTGATCCAAGAGAATCGAACAGAGATGAATTCGCTATCAGAACGAGGTTACTGAAAAACAAAGAGAATTTAAGAATTGAAAGCTTATACTGAGGAGTCCACATTTTTACTCTGTTGTGGTCGGGCACAAACGACCCAATTAATGATATTGTCTACAATGTGGTTGGCAAACAGCTGCCCAAGCAGATAGAGGCTTCAATGAAAGTACGAGACAGCAGACCAGCTGGTTATCTCAAGCTTGGTACAGTGAGCGTACAAAGCAGAGAAAAAAATTCAACTACAAGGGTCTCATCTTGGGTAGAACTGGCCCTTATACCATTTGCTCATAGCATGAATGAGCAGGAGGCAGCATTCGTCGCATTAGCTGCACAACCCAGGCCGCGGCATAACATGCCTTGAAGGCCACTCCGTGTCAATAGGACTGTCATTCCAGCAGTAGATCCATGATATTCACTGAAGTGAGGATCTTCGACTATCCCTGTATGTTTCAGCGGACGTTGAAGGGGCATTCGTCGCATTAGCTACATAACCCAGGCCGCGGCATAACATGCCTTGAAGGCCATCCCGCGTCAAGGGGACTGTTATCCCAGCAGTATATCCATGATATTCACTGAAGCGGGGGATCTTCGACTATCCGTGTATGTTTCAACGGACACTGAAAGGTTTCATGGCTGTCTTAGGGCTGGTGTCAATATCCCACTCGTCGCTTGTCGCTTAAAGGGCCACGATATCCCGCGGTGTCAGCCGTGTCTTAGTGAAGCAGCCACTCTTCGTTCTCGATTGAAAGACACGATCCCATCGTCACCGTGGGCTGCCGTGTAGAGGGGAGCTTCCCTTACCTAGTGGCTGTAAGCCACACGATCACATGCTTCGGCTGTAGATTCCTCTAAGAGTTGACTGAGTCTGGCTTGTTTCACGAAGCCGAATTTTCCGTAATTATAGACTTCCTGTAGATTGGTCGCGTCGTAATGACTGTGTAGGTATACAGGACGTCCCAAGAGCCGCGCAAGACTTTATTTGTCTACAACGTGAACAACGTGTTTGCTGTCGCTCTTGATTACCAGGGATCCACGAAGTCAACACTATGACTCGCTCTATCATAGATTCCGAAGATCATCACTCCGACGACAGCTAGATACGGATCATTGGTCGTTTCAAGCTTACTATAACCGTAGTAGTCATCTTTCCAGTATAATATAGTGGAAGAGTAAGATTGCCATGAAGTGGCGCGGAAGGCTTGGCATTCATTCCGCTCTTGCCAAGACTTAGTTCTATTTATAGCAGTAGCAAATGGTCGACAACAAGACTGACCACTAAAACATGGCAGGGAACGCCGCTAGACCAGAAGGCTAGAACGGTCTACTTTGTTCACTACTACTAGACTCTCTTGTCTACCAAATCGCTAGTGTACAATGGTCATGTCGCAAACGTGAGTACTTTAGCTGAAATTCTAAAATCGTCCCGTCGTCCTTTAATTTGTATCCCGTCGATCTTCATGGGGGTAGCTTGAAACATTGGTAGATAGTAGTAAGTTGACGATGCACCTGGCCTCCCAACTCACCCGCATGCTTCGAATATATCGCAAGAGAGATAGATCCATCGACATCAAGTTGAAGTTACATTTATAGGATCCAAAATTAAGGGCAAGATATGCCTGCAGGATGAGGATTGGACCATCACAAGCAGTTCTTTGATTTGGACTAGCTACCCTTTTCTGGCTTTCTAAATTATGGTCAGAGGATGTCAACGAGCTCAGGAATCTCAAAAGCCAGAAATACTATTTGTGTCTTCAGCCGATGGGCGCGCCTGCCATTTGGACCGTGATGTTCGATACGCCCTGCCCACCTTCTGCGATCAAGCATTATTAGCAACGTTCTTGGCTGTCTGGGAGAGCACCTGCAAACATACCTCGAGTCTTTGACATGCCCCATTTGCCACTGGCTAGACATATGCCTGTGATAGCTACTGCATCTGCCCAAATGTCATACCACCGGCTGAGCACTGGAGCTCCGTCGATGTCGACTGTGACTTCGCATGAACCGCCGGCTGCTGATGTGTCAACGCAATCGTGCATGTAACGGGCACGAGTCTAACAAGAAAGGATACTGACCGTCGGAGATAGACATTGGGAGCACTACTTGAACGCCTGGCGCACCGGCCTTGCCAAAGATCTGTGGAATCGTCGAAACCTGCATCTTGTTCAAGGCCTGTGTGCAGGCTGACATTGGACCTTTCCGCGTAGGTCTCTTGGCGGGAGTCTCACACCCTACATTTGGCTTGAATTCTTTGATAGACAATGTGAGCCGGCCTTTCTTTCCTGTGAACACTCAGCATAAGGACTGTCGTAGAATACTACAATAAGGATTTTCAAACTTACCTAAACCTGATACTCTCCCACCACTGCCTTGAGTGTCTGCACATTGACGTATCAATTTCCATGCGGAAGCTGCCATTATTTCGCCAGTTGATCCGTCGACTACCATGCTTCCATTCACGGTCTGGTCAATTTCGATAGCACATTTTCCACTGTCTAACCTCGGATCAGCTCCGACATTCAAAGGGTTGTCCTTGTAATAAAATATTGCAAAGATGTCGACTCACGGCTGATGAAGCGGAATGGAAGAGGGACATCCCAATAGTGGGATGCGGTTCGATTGCCAAAGGAAACTTGAGTCCTATCTAGACCTGGCATATCCTGCCACGCATCCCTGCAATCGTTGCCTTCAAGGTTTGAAAGCTGCTGGTCGCACTGATATATGACATTGTTTTGGTCTAGCACGGACGATGGCTGAGTAAGATCGCATGCTCGTTTTGCAGTCTTTGAATCGCTGACGTTGGTGTTGCAGAACGATGTTTGGCCTTCAGTCCGGAAAGTCTGGCTCACACCTCCTACCACGAAAATTGGTGGCCTTGATTCAACATGCAGTAGGTCCGTCAATGAGACTGCGGAAAATCCTGCAGGAGGTAGAACCAAAGTAGGCTGGCCTGGGACGACTAGCGACGAGGTTAAGGAGCAGAATGGTAAGAACCCAAGCAACCAATAGGAAGACATCTTGTCAGAGTTACAGCATTTGACTATGTCCTGCACATAGATAGTACATTTGAATCAATATCAATTTAGCTTGCAAGTGGCCACCCTGCCGAATTGGGCTACGTATGCGATTATGCACATGCGTCGAAAACACATATTGTCGGAAGGAGAGGTTTCGCGTAAATGGCGGATGGATATCCGTGTCGTGAGTCGGACTCATGAGACTCAAACGAGTTTGAGACGCGGGAACAAATAAAAGAGCCAATCATACCTCTCGCAACTCAAGATAGCTTACTGAAGGGGAGACAATTGTTAGAACAAGAGCAAATCGAGGCGATACCGCAAGACTTTGTTCATATAAACCAATCCTAAAGTGTTTGAAGCTCTATATGATATTCCAGTTGCAGCAGATCTGCAGGCTTCCATCGAATCGCGAAATCATGTTACTACGAGACCAGTACCGCGTATTCTCTTGGTTTGTCAAGCAGAGATTGCGAGACCGTTACGACAGGTCTAAGATGCTGTGATTTTAGTGGCGGTACTTCGTACTGGGCGCCCGATGAAGCCGTACTCCTGGCAAGCCATGCTGTGATACAGGCTCTTGTTTAAGAAAGCAAGTCGCAGAGGTTACATAATTACCTTACTGATGAGATGATGAGATTCGTAACTCGAGCGATATGAATTACGCCAAGGCACTTAGGCTCTAGCGCCAAGCATTTTCCTTGGCGGTTCTGACTTAAGTTTGCAAGTGAAACAATGGTACGACGTCGCTCGATCTGAGCCGTAAGGACAGCAACATTATAATGCAATCTTATAGACTTGGGGGCTGAAATGCTTCCACCCGCTGGCCCCATGTCAGTGGTGCTCCGCCTCAGCAACCCTGCAGGGACATGAGGCAAGCCACCAAGGTTCATGAACGATTTGGAGGCTGCAGTCCAAATATTCTATGATTGTGGCTGCCGAAGCCGGTCAAGTGCCTTGCCGTACCTTTCATGTTCTATTCTGCACCTTCGCCGGAAGGCAAAAGCCTCATCATTCAAGTCGGAATCCTTGGAGCACTCGCTCCTGATAGCTCAACACCACCATGAGTTACTCCACACTCTGGCACCACAACTAATGCCTCACCTCTCGCACTCTGCCTCTAGCTCTACCACTCAAATGTCAGCCTCTCCCATATCTTCTACCGTCTGGCAACCTTCGTTCTCTCGGTATCTACCCTCCCAAACGACACTGATCCACATCACATCCATATCTGTCAAATCGATCGAGCTTACGAAGCGAGACAGGCTTCTGCATAATCTTCGGAAGGTAGAAGAAGACCAATGGTGGTAACCCAGGCTCGAACAGGCCAGGTTGAGGAAGGATCTGTTCGCTTTGCAGTGCTGGATGGAAGCTGGGGATGATGCCTGGACGGCCATTGAACGAGGACATACCGGTCACATGAGCAGCCAGTCTAACGGAGGATGGAAAAGGGGTTGACGAGGATCCAAAATTGGATATGGACGGATTGCTGGGGTCCCCATACCTCACACCCTGTGGCTTATTACGCCTCTACCGTTAGGCTGGTTGCCTATTCGATCGAAGGAAGAGTGCTGCACTGATAAATAGTATGGCGGAGGAATAACATTCCTCAGGTGTTCTACAAATTGCAAGGAAAATCATTGGATCATTGCTACCGTGAGCGGTAAAAATTGGAAGACAGCGACAGTGCCGACAGGAATAGGTTCACTCGCTATGCAGTATTATCAAGGGACCGACTTGTGGCAAGAGGCCGACAAAGACAACATGGGACCTTTGTTACTTGGCCATTCGTTGCCGTTGACATTAGCGTGATGAATCCCAATGTGGAAACAAATCATAAAGTCGAGGGCTTTGCGAAGGCATCCCGGATCGAGATACTGAGAGCTTTCGGTAGCAATCCAGAAGGACTGGAAGGGTGTCGCCTGTAAGGAAGGCACCCTGAAAAAGCCAGCAACGACGAGGTGGTATATATATTTGGTGCTGCAAAGGATGAATTCAAGCTTCCTGATAATGTGAAGAGTTGCGATATCGACTAGGAGAGGTTGATGCGGGTGTAGTTTGGTTCAAAGAGGGTTATGCTGCATTCAGAGTTGTCCAGATGGGGAAATTGAAGGAAAGTTGGGTGAGCTACCTTCCAATTTGTACAGTATGCTGTATGCTGCATGGACTGAGGCTATCACCTCAAGGAAGAACCTGGCCATCGGCTGAGCATTGAGCGAGTATTAGGCGAAACCCGATAAACATCCAGAACATCTTCAACAGTGATGAAGGAACTGAAGATCGGCGGCGTCCGTTATTCACGCATTAACAATACTTCAGGCAAATGTACGAAACATAGAGGCCTTACTTAGCCCGCTAGTGAATAAACTGATTTTCGGCGACCTCCGACGACGAAATCTTGGCAGTGAACATATTAAGTAACCCGTCCCCCTCTTCGTGGAACCTGAGTATTGAACATTGTCTCCAAATTTGCCTGACTCTACGATTTGACTTACTTGGCTGAAGTGACGGATAATCTTCTTGAGTATATCGGAGTATCCTGCACACTTCCAATTGGCTTAGCCGCTGTCAGTCGCGACTTCTCTCCACCACAGGAGATAGACAAACCCCGCAGGGTACCGACATTGCAATCTTGAACAAGGGCGGCCTCCGAGAACCGTCTTCATACTGTCAACACCTACCTTATAGATCGACGGCCTTTCCCAAGACTATCAAGTTTACCCGACACCGTGTTCCTGACATTGCTTAACGTACCACACGTCTACGATATCAGTAACGATGACCTTCGACTCGCCTACCATCTCGATACATCCTATTTCAACCCCTTCATCCTATGCAGACTTTGGCGCACGCATTGAAAACGTTCATCTTGAGAGTCTCTCAGGTGAGTAGATTTGTGAGGGATCGTATGATGCCGTCGGCAAGGTATTAAGGAGCCCTCCGTGGATCGGTAACCTCCTGGGTAAGTATATTGGAAGCCGGTGTATTTCCAATGAGACTAATGCGATTGTCTCAGATAATGACTTCAACCTCATACGAGACACCCTCTACAAGAAACAGATTGTGGTCTTGAAAAACAATGCCAATTGCTCCCCAAAAGCTCAATATGAACTCACCCTCCGCTTTGACCCATCCGCCCAAGGCTACGGTCACAGCAAGACCATCGACGCAAAGCGCAGCATCCTCCACCCGGATCTGAAAACCGTTCCGCACCAGCCAGAAGTCCAAGTGATCGGCAATGGCTTCATATCTGACTACGAAGGACTGAAAAACTTTCAGCTCAAGCATCCCCACCACAAGACCTTTCACAAGGACCCGATCCCCGAGGCGGACGATCTAACTCATACTCGCTTCTACCGCTGGCACATTGACGCCGCACTCTACGGCCTAAACCCGCCCAAAGTGACATCGCTGTTTGCAGTCTCTGTGCCGCAGGGACCTACGCAAACATTGCGCTACGATGACGGCTCTAGCGATGAAATGCAAGTTCCGCTCGGTACGACGGCTTTCGCGAGTGGATATGCCATGTATGACATCCTCTCCGATGCAGATAAAGCCTTTGTCCGCACCAGCCGTATCGAATATGCTCCGCACCCTTACATCTGGATGAGCAAAGCCAAATCGCGCCCTGACGGCCTCGGTCTCCTGTCCAAGGGTCTCGAGCTTTCGGACGAAGACCTACCCCCAATTGATCCGTCCAAGGTGCAGATCCTACCCATGGTATGGAAGAACCCCGTCACGGGGAAGCTGGCCTTGCAAATGCATCCATCGGCTGTACGCAAGATCCATCTAGAGGATGGAGAGATCATTGATGATCTGAAGACTGTACGAGCGGTTGTGCATCGACTCCAGAGGCCTGGTATCAGTCCCGAAATGGTTTATACGCATGATTGGGAGGAGGGTGATATGGTGCTGTTCAATAACCAGGGCGTGCTGCATTCGGTAGTGGGGGCTTTTGCAGAAAAGGAGGTAAGGCTGTTCCGGCAGTGTAACTTGGCTGCGAGCAAGCCTCCTCTGGGGCCAGATGCGGTGGTCATCTGAGGGAGTGGATTGGGGATTAGAGCCCTGGTCAGCATCCTCGGGGTGTGGGGAAGTATTAGACTGTTCGAATTTAGCTACACAATGTATGACTCTTCATCATTCCAACTGGTCGTGTACGATAAATACACTGATGAGGGATGATTGAGGGGCTTGCATCCAGTGCAGGGTACTGTAGCTAGCTCTTTATGGAAAACATTCATTCTGTACTATCGTGTATATCTAGGTTTGTCCGTCGGCAAATCGCCGTGTGAAGCTTGCCAAGACCCGCTTACTGTTACCAGTTAGTTCCACGTTTGATATTGCACTAGGCTACATAAGTATAAGCGCAGAGAATTTCGCTCCGCATTTCGCTCCATTCGCAACGAACATCGTCGTAGTTGCCTTCAGCCTCCTGCATCTATGCAGGCGAAGCAAACCCATGTATAACACTCCTCCGGGAACTTAGCTCAATGTGAAAGGTTCGCGGCACATGTTGTAGGGTTCTAAGCTGTTGTCGAGGCCCCTACCCACGGTCGCTTTGCCACTTCTTGTCGAAGTTTCGATTCATGACAGACTCGCCTTCAAGCCGGAATGAGTTGACTCAGGTAGAAGCTGAGGCTGAGATAGTCTCTAGGCATCTGCCTTCGGGCTTCACTGCTGAGCATGGTGCTGTATCAGGCGAAAATGCCAACCTTTCATCTTCGACAGCGGAGCCGGCAGCACCTGAACCACAGGACTCACTGAGGCTGCAAGGTGGCGACGTTCATCGCGAGATCTTCAAGATAAGCGCAAGAGCCAAGCTTCGTCAGAGAGCGGCGACGTTTGCACAGCCCAACATCCGTAGATCAAGCACTTTTGCTCCTCCCATCACCGCGAGCGACCAGCTTGCACCTGGGGGCTTTCGTCGCCAATTTCTGCAACGGGAAGAAGGGCAAGTACGAAAAGTGCCTGATTCTATGACCAAGAACTTCGTCTCGTTCCTCGAACTATATGGGAGCTTTGCTGGTGAGGATTTGCAAGAGTCGGAGGATGAGTCGTTTATTGATAGCGAAGCCGAGGCCGAAGCAGAAGGAGATACAGAGGCAGAAGCGCAGCCAAGTGAGACCAGACCACTACTAGGTCGAAGAAGGACCACGCGACGACGCATCAAGCCAGGTGATGCAAGTCTAACAAAATCCTTCTTTACCTTACTCAAGGCTTTCATTGGCACAGGCATCATGTTTCTTCCCAAAGCTTTCCGGAACGGGGGCATGCTCTTCTCCTCCATCACACTAATATCAGTCGCACTCGTATCCTGTCTGTGTTTCTATCTCCTTCTCCAGTGCAGGCAACGGCATGGTGGTGGTGGTTATGGCGATCTGGGCCTTGCAATATTTGGCCCAAGGTTCCGCTCACTCATTCTCGGCTCCATCACAATATCGCAGATTGGGTTTGTCTGCTCAGGAATCATCTTTACTGCCGAAAACCTTTTTTCTTTCTTCGATGCTGTCACGCCGTCCCGTACGACGCCATTAGGGACCAGTGCCCTCATAGCTCTTCAGCTCATCGTTCTGATTCCCCTCGCTCTGATCCGGAACATTTCTCGCCTTGGACCGGCGGCTCTTGTTGCTGATGTCTTCATTTTCATCGGTCTATTCTATATCTGGTACTACGATATAAGTACACTGGCGTCTCAGGGTATCGAGCGATCAATCACCCTCTTCAACCCCCGAGACTTTACACTGACGATCGGTGCCTCCATCTTCACCTTCGAAGGGATCGGTTTGATCCTACCGATTCAGTCGTCCATGGCGCAACCTGAACGGTTTTCTCGCCTCCTCTATGCAGTTATGATTATCATCACTATCATCTTTACCTCTATCGGCGCCCTTTGCTATGCTACTTTTGGCTCTGCCACAAAAGTCGAGATCATCACCAATTTTCCGCAGACTAGTAAGCTCGTCAATACAGTACAGTTCCTATACTCCATGGCTGTGTTAGTGGGTACACCAGTGCAGCTTTATCCAGCCACCCGTATCATCGAGACTTCCTTTTTCGGTGAACGTGAATCGGGCAAGAAGTCTGCAGCTATGAAATGGAAGAAAAACGGTTTCCGTGCAGGTCTCGTGATACTGTGCGGTATCGTCTCAATATTGGGAGCGAGTGACCTTGACAAGTTCGTGGCGCTTATTGGGAGCTTCGCATGTGTGCCGTTAGTGTACATCTATCCTGCTTTGCTCCATTACAAAGGTGCCGCGAGCGGCCGGTGGATGAAGGTACTGGACATTGTTATCATGGTCATAGGAGTTGGCGCGATGGTCTATACAACAGCGATCACTGTAACGCGATGGGTGCAAGGATGACTCGGCTTTATAACGGCGTCTTATCATCAGCATCTCGATATATTGACTTCCTTCTCCCAGCTGCGAACAAGCTAGCCTGATAAACCCTGATTCCAAGATCAACCGTTATGGTGAGCGCCTGTGAAAAGGATTTGCTACATATACACCGCGAGTGGATGGCAGATCCGTATCTTCTACCGCATGCATGCCATTATATATTGTCTTCAACCGGACATGCACCAGTTGAAGGGTCTAGGGTCATCCTTGCCGTAGGGAATCCGGTTTACCCAGGGAGAAAAAGACGAATCCATCCAAGGGTCAACATCATTTGCTCCACAGCATACCCAGACAAGTACCTTCTGATCACGACGGCCTTGAGGTGGCATGCTGGGGCAAGAGTGGATCAGTCGCTCAAGGCCTGTCCATACGCACGAAGATTCTCTCAAGTTAAGGTCAGATCATCTGTTTCAACAGAGGTTTCAGTGGAGTGGACAGGCAATCCTAAATTGGGGCATCAATCACGTTGCCTCTCAGCTCCAGTCTTCATTAGCGAAACTTACCAACCACATCGGCATAATGCCGCGCTCTTTATCACTTCGTACTCGCCATCAAGAGCATGTATCGACCACCAACCACAAAGGTGCTTTTTCACAGAACGGACGACTACCAAAGCACATAATATTCGCGCAGCGCAGACCAAGAAGAAATTGTCGTCAGCCCGCCCGTGCGTGAGATCTCCACTTACCCTATGATGAGTCTGGCTCTCTGGAACACTTTGGCAGATTAGTACCACACAGATATTGAACCTAGAGGCCAACATGGGGGCGGAAAAAGGGGGCCGCACAAGGGGCACCAATCTGGTAAGGCGATAAGCGAGACAGGGCTGACATTTGGTCTCTGAGCGTCTGGCTAGCGCTTCTCAATCTCGGTAAACACCACAGATGTGATTGGCATTACGGCTGCACATTCCTCGCTAGATGAACGTGAAAGGAGAGCTGAAAATGTGTTACACTACAAAGTCTTCTGTCACCTCCGAAGTTGATTTGTCTTCACCATCGTATATCAGTCTTTCCTTCCACACAGTCGCTCCCTGCTAAACTCACGCTCCTTCTTCCAACTCCATCTACTTTCCTTACCAAACAATCCGTTACCATGACCACCGCACCTAAGTCAGAAATGCAGCGAGATCTCGACGGCTGGGTGGCTCGCGCCTCCGCCACTGCTAAAGACCCTTCCGGCATCACGAACCCCACTGGTACCGCATCATGGTCTTCCTCCTTCTTCGGCTGCTTTGACCCTATCGATACATGTGCCATCACTTGCTGTTGTCCTTGTATCACTTTCGGCAAGACGCACCATCGGTTGCATAAGGATGGGAGCCTGGCGGGGTACAGCGTTCTCAACGCTTCGGTATGCTGTCCTTGTGTGCCTTCGATTAGGATTTGATCTGATGACGTTTCTGTCAGTGTCTGGGCTGGTGGGCTTTATCTTGCGTGGGGGCTCATTGTGTGCCCAATCTGTTGCAACGACATGATGTTCGCATGCGCGCGCAGCCACATTTGAGCGGGAACTTCGTGACGGATTTCTTCAAGGTAAGTTCTTCGTCTGGACTTCGCTGTCTCGTGGCTGTGTTATTTTGTTGAGAGTGGTCGCTGATGCTGGGGTAGTCTTGGTGCTGCTCTTGCTGCGATCTCATCCAGCAGGACAAGGAGGCTGAACGTCTGCTGGCTTTGGAGACAACTGGGATCAGTGTTCAGCCAAGCAAGATTGAGGCGATGTCCTATGGGCCACAGTGAGCCTGCGTTCGTGTTGCTGCCACTACACGTTTGAGATTGTTGATTGATGCTCATGACATTTTGCGGCCCGGTGGATGTGTATGATTCAGTTCTTGTATCTAGCGTCTTGATTCACACTATTTTCTCAGGTAACCACTCGCTCTAAAATTCCCGAATCTCAACGCAACGCTTCGTCTTGCTATCGTGCTTGACGGTGCATTCCGGCCTGCTGCTACTATCAATCTTCTACTTTGTTGGCAACGATTTCGCGATGGTCTGTACTAGCAATCGGTCGGCGTGGTCTAAGAAATTTGAACGTGGTATTCATCGACCCGTATGTATCACGGTGCTGGTGGTCATTGCTTACTTTGCTTACTACACCGCACCTGTACTCATGACAGTATACCAAATGCACTGAGAGCATGGCGTTGTCCACTGATCACGCTTCGTCAAGATGATTTGTTTGATATTTGCTGCTGCTCCCGGAAAGGGCTGCGGTCGTTGTCAAGTTTGTCGTAGACTTTACTAAATATGCTACTCCACGGCAGAGTGTTATGGCGTGTTTCACAATCAAACACTCAGCTCCTTTGGACTTGGCTCTGACTCGGTTTACGACGGTCGCCTTCAGATTACTCTCTTTGAATTTTGGCCGCATGTTTTGGCGGGTTTGCTCGATATGGGCGTGTATGGGTACTGCGTTGTTCTAGATAACGTTATAGCCTGTAGTGGCATGCTGGATGGAATGTCATGATGTACGGACAGAATCTTGGTAGTAAGCATGTGAATTTCCACCTAAATTATGCGTGGAATCAGCACCGTGGACGATTATTCTGCTAGTCAGTGTCCACAACAGGATTGGTTTTTGGATAGAAGTGACAGATGGACCCTATAAGTATGTTCTCTAAATACAAATTAATTCATGGAGATCAATCATGTGATGAATCGACTTCGGTGTAGATTCCGATTCAGAATTAAAGGGGGGGAACCTTTTTACGTCCTCAATGCCAAGCTTTTCCAAGGGTCTTGCACGCGCTAATTCTTCAGTGATAATTTCGCAACGCCCTTTGGTTACAATCCTGCTCCTGTCCCCACTCACAATCTCTCCTGGACACCAAGGGCGGTTGTCTATGCCACGCTGCTGTTGCCTGAGTCGTATGCATCAATCTCACTCACATGCCAAAGACCACCAAGATCGCTTCCGCTACCTCCCTTTCCCAAGCCCACCCGCCCACAACTTCCACGGTATATCACCATAAGGACCCCGTCCGATGCCGCTAAGTTGGTGTGGGTGAAAGATCGCAGAAGGAGGACAGAGAAGCAAGGGACGACATGGTTCAAAATGATCCGAGCCAGCCCTTGAGACGTTGGGTGGCCATCGCCTACGATGGACTCTGAGGCACTAAATCAATCACCATCGAAGCCAGAAGTCCTTCGGGAAGGGCATCTGAAGCGATTTGAGGTGTACCTACAGCGCGATACGGTCTGTTGGGACCAAGCTGGGTCATTGAAAGAGGAGGCTACACATCGGAGATTCGAGAGGCAGGGAAAGGGTAGAGGAACGAGCACGTCTCCAAAGTCTGCCCGCAATGCGCCACGAGGCACAGGCAAAGCGCACGCAGCCAGCCGTCAGGACCTTGTCCGGGCCTAAGGACTGCAACAATGATGGGAATCTGACGCGATTTGTTGTGGGGACGATTTCGGGAGTCTGTTGATTCGCAATGGCTGACGGCATGGTCCTGGAGACTCCCTGGGACTTATGGACTACGCCGACTCACAGGATCTAACGTCTCGAGGTTCTAGACCAAGATTTCCATTCTCTCCCGGTGGCAAAGTCCCGGACGGCGACACCCCACAATGCATACCTATAAACGAGATGTAATCCACTATAGCTTTGTATTCGCAAGGGTTTGCCGCAAAGCGTTCGACTTTCAAGGATGTAGCATCAGAGTACTGGGTGCTTGAACATGGAATGGGAGAATGTCGACGAGAGGTATAACGACCGGGGTACCGCCAAATACAGTGACAATCTACGCTTAGCGAGAAGGCTGACAGCATCAGCGAGGGTTCCTTCGTTTTTGACATCCGAGGGCCTGCGGGACCTTTGCAGATCATTTCAGGCCGCTGGATGCTGGTACCTGGATCTCTAGCCATCTTTTCGTACTACAATAGATGACATGCTGCAACTAACACGGAACACTAGCGGAGACTCCTGCAAAGCATGTCTCCTGCCTAACAAATGTGCCAACACGAGACCGTCGTACGACAGCATCAGGCTTCGGCGCATCTCTCTTATCTAATTCTGGATCCTATTTACAAGCCTGTTCCTCCGTTCTGGGCTTCTCTCTACGTGAGCTCTTCACTGTGCGACCAGCGGAGCCCATGACACCACCACCAAGGCCGGTAGCTATTCTCGCTCCAAACCAACGCTGACTCGGACCTATCGTTGATTTCACCTTCATTACAGGTTCAGGGACACCTCCCGCATTAGCGTACGACCATAGCCCCTTTTGGGTCAATGCCAATCAAGGTATACATGACATTTTGTGTCATGTCATGAGAAGCCATTCGAGACATCATGTCGTAGAAGTTCATGATGTCAGTGAGTGTTGAGTGTAATCTAGCTGCTCACACCCAGATATGCTTGATATATCAGCCCACCTACATGCGAAATGGAAATACTGGACCCCTGATCCTATGGTATAGCTGCCACGTGCTTCGCGGGTATTCTCGGTGATTGTCCTGCCAATTCACTTTCAGGTTGGAGCGTGCACATTTCGTTGTCACATCTTACGCACGTATCCTGAAGCTTATCATAGCTCTAAGTACGAAGCGTCACACTCCTATTTTCGATCCTTGCAACATCTATTGTTGTACTTACGTGATGACGACGCTTCTCTTTTCCTTTCTATGCTTATACGAATGTCCTGTATCACCTTGGCTTCATTCACACAACCTCGTTCTATTTCAGCGATTTCTCTCTCTCAGTGGGTAGTACATTCACAAGGCAGATAGGCTTGCAAGAGGCTTTGTCTTCGGCAGATTTCCCAAATTATCATACAGCTTCTGAGAAGACGCTTGCGCTGCTTTTATGGGCGAATCTATGTTGTACTCTCCAAAAACAGCGACTCGGCCGCACGCTTCTTGGAGTACAACATTCGAGTGGTGCTCATGGAAATAGTAATGGGCAGTGTCCCTCCATCACGGACCTTGTGGGAGTTTATTGGACCACAAGAGCCATCAACTGACACCGCTATGGAGTTGCTCACGGCCTTTGCACAGCTTAGGCCATGTCTTTCCAATCTGCCATTCTATTTCGAGACTCGAAACATACCTGGAAGCAAGCAACTTCGTCCCCAGCCCGTGCGAAAATATACTTATGTGGATGTACTCCCCTTGTCTTCCATACTTTTCTAGCACAGACATCAAGCAATTTTCAAGTCAATTCAATCTACTGAGGCAACCGTGCACCAACACATTTCCGTCCTAAATCTTATTTGGTCATACCTTTTCCAGTACCCACCACCACAATCAACATCGAGGCCAGCAAATATGAGTGGGAATAAGTCCGTTAAATACGACAGCTTGGGCTACGATAAAGATGGATACAATAAATATGGAAACGATAAAGATGGATACGATAAAGATGGATTCGATGCTCGCGGCTACGATAAGGAAGGTTATGACCGCGCAGGGTATAACATAGAGGGAATCAGCAGGGCAGGATACAAGAAACACGATTACAACGAGAAAGAGTACAACGACCGCGGATGGAACAAGTTTGGATTCAACAGTATTGAGCTTTACGTCGGCGACTGGGAGTGCTGTGGCAACCCTAAACTCAAGGGCATAGCAAATCCCAATCCGTATAGACACCCAGTAAAAGGCAAAAATCGGTCCAACCATGGGGATCTTCTCTGCGATGACCACGCCCATGCCCCGTGCTATCCTGACCCAGGCGGTTGCATAAGGCTGGACGACGGAGGGAAGAAGAGGCCCAAAAAGGAGGTAATTCTACGAATCGTGATATCAATATAACCCAAGGCAGTGCTGACTCATACGTTCTTCCTCAATCCAGACTCCATTTTCCAACTCTAACGAATACCCAGGGCCGATCTTTGGGCCTGAGGATCACGAAATTGATGCTCGGATCGCAGGACGTGATGGGTCCAGCCGTGGACGAGGTGGGTCCAGCCGTGGACGTGGCGAGTCCAGCCGTGGACGTGGTGGGTCCAGCCGTGGAGGTGGCGAGTCCAGCCGTGGACCTGGTGGATCTGGCCGTGGACGTGGTTAGTGATGCACGCACTGCCACTCTGGCATTGGAATGTGAGTCTGCCGACGGGATGCTCCCGTGAAGTCAACCCCTTTCAGCCACGATATGACTAATACATTCAGCGACAGACAAGTGGCCGACAGGATACGATGCGATGAGAAATGATACGATTGACGACTGGCATGCATGCGATGGTTTTGCTGGAATTGAAGGCTTGCGGGTGCATTCGATCGAGATGAGATGATCTTTGTTTTTGTGTTACATGCGTGTTGGATTTTCCTTATGGGCTGCTGTGGCTTCCGATACAGAGTGCGAAATGTGTTTGGAATTCTTGATAGGATGCATGCGATTTCTTTTCAGGGCTTGCGATTAGGATTTGTTTGGAGATATGGCACTTTTCTTTGGAGCGAGAGACTGAGATAGACAGGTACTAGTTTAGCATGCAATGCAGGATTTATGACGACGATATTGATCTAATAGGAGAGGGGAGTAGTGCTTGAATATGTTGCAGCCATGAAAAGACTGACAATGTAGCTCAGTCAGTGACTGAACGCTGTGAAATATACAGCTATGAGATCTACAAGTCTTTGAGCCTTTCATAGCGTCCATTTATGCTGTACACAAGTGATAGTTCCACAAGACCGTGCTTCACCTTACTAGACATGATCCCGGAACATTTTTCGCCCTTCCACTTCTAGCTTCAAAGGTGCGCTGGGGTGAGCGGCCCTGAACCGTGCCTGACCCGAGGCGAGGCCCCGTGAGGTAGTGCAGTATAGGAGGGAACGGCTTCCAATAGGAATCCCGACGAATGAGAGGAACCTGACGGCGATGGCTACAAGCATAGGACGCATTCGCTGGGCTTAGCAATTTCCACACTCTTGCTGCATCTGCCGCCACTCCTCTTTCGAATACCATCCTACAGTCCTCTCCGACCGCTCCGTAAACCACTCATCCTGCAAGAGCTCCCGCACACTAGGCCTGTCTCTCGGGTCGAGCTTCATAATCTTAAGAATAAAGGCTTTATCCGCATTACAGATCTCCCTTTCGCTGAGAGACTGGAATGGTTTCAGCTTCTCGGGCGGCACCGCAGACATGATGCCAATGAGCGCTTCTTGCGTGTCTTCGTCGGCGAGTTCCTTGAAGGAGATGGGGAACGGCCCGAACCATTGATGCTGATGCCCGAGGATTTTCGTGTCGTAGAGTTCGTGGCTTTCTGGCTCTTCCGGCTCGAAGATGTGGAAGTTGAGACCCCATATGAGGTTGATGAGCTAGGTCAGAATTAGCTTTCCGATAGGATATCGAGTTGTTCGGGTTGAACTAGCTGTGACACCGAAACTCCAGATATCTGCAGCAGTATTCCATGGAATCTCAAGATGGACCTCAGGGGCCCGGAAGAGGCTTGTTCCGGTTGGTACACCATCCCTCGCGAATTCCGAGTCGATGGAGACGGCGCCCCCACAATCTGCCAATTCGATCTCTGAAAACCGGCTCTCTTCGCTGCCACAGTTCACTAAGATGTTGCTAGGCTTGACGTCTGCATGGTATTGTTACTCAAGAGTTCAAGTAAGAAAGGAAAACTCATCAGATACCCGTATGCACATAGCCATCTTCGTGAAGCACTCGAAGAGCTTCGAGCACATTCTTACCCACTGATTTGATTTCCTGCCTGGTGAGCCTTTGCTTTCTCGAGGCCCGTGTCACGTCATCGTCAAGGTACTTCAGGACGATCGCTGGTGGCTCAGCTGGGTCTTCGATCTCGTCTAGGAGGGGACGCAGAGTCGGTGTACGGGACTGGAAGCGCTTGAGAACATCCCGTTCGTTATTGAGGCGCCAATGTCCTTCGACGCTTTTGACAACTACGGTATTCTCTTGTTGGTTGCTATTGGCTGTTGCTCGACGTGGACTCGAGCGTAAGCGGATGGGATCAGTACATACACTGCAATATAGATGAATTCCGAGATCTGCTCAGTAATTTTATAGATGCCAGCTGTGCCTCGCAGGTGCTGTCCTAGGTGGAAAAGAGATCTAGGGAACATTGCTGAAGGCTTGTAGTTGGTGAGTGTCGTTATAGGTTGCATGCACCGCATAGTGAAGTAAGAGGTAGCGAAAAGAAAAGTATTTAATGTTGGAATTCGGTCCGGGTTAACCCCGGCTGATTATAGATCACGGTCTTAGTAGATACTAAAAAGATTTTCCTTTCTATAACTCCTTACATATATAGCTATATATATTTATTAGTTATAAATACTATTAGTATATACACCTAATCACGTGTATATAACTCATACTCATTATATCATTTAACACGTGACAGGATGGGAGAGACGCCGCTAGGAGCTCCTTTCTACAAAGATTGGGAGTGTTATCACAAACCTATTTACGTATCGATATCCTCCTTCTAGAAATGCCAAGAAGTTACATTCGACGCATATATCGCCTAACTACCCTATCGAACACGTCGCGAAGGATAATCTATACACCAATATCTCACCACCAGCGGCTTCACCAACCAAGTCACCGTTTACCGCCAATGGCGATGTTGCTCCTACATCAGCCTATAGCGGCAGCAGCATGTTAATGCCACTGAACGGGTGTCTTTCCGTCTAGCTGGCTTCGAAATTCAGGGGAGTTTTGTTGACGGGTCACGTCGAGCGGAAGTCGGTTCGATGCTAACTTATATCCGCAGTAACGGTGATGATAACTAGAACCACAGTAGTTCCGGCGCAGCGATTTCATTTCTCCAATTCCCACTAGGAGGAATGGACTCATGTCAGTTGGTGTTTGCATCGCTGCGATATCGCGCATTCACGCTCTCCAAGCAGGTACTTTCATGCTCGGAATCGAAGTCTTGACTGGAGTGCATCCCTGGTTCTTGAGCCGAGGGGGAGCGAGATGTGGATCCTCCGGCTGAGAGGTGTGGATGGTCTATGGGAGCTGGCATTGCAGGTAGAGGGTTGGTGAGTAATCGTTCCTGTTATCGTTGTCTGGGACGCTTTGCAAAGATCCTAGGTAGAAACGATGGAGACTTTGACTTTGACTTTGACTTTGAGGTCAGAGGTTATTCGAGATGGTGTATAGGCTGGATCATGATAAGTCGGCATAGATTGCGAATCATGGATCAGATTCCGTTCGATATCGTCTACGGTATTGAAATTGGCAATGGAAGGCGGTATGGGAGTATGGTTGACGTGAACGAGGAGCAGGCTCGCATTCTCTTTATTGTTTATCCCGACCATACAAAATGTCACGTCCCTCTCGTAGATACAATGATGAAGAATTCGTGCAAGTATGTCATGAGTATTTGATGTCCAGTCTTCATGGTATGATGTTGGCGCTATATCCAATGAGTCGTGCGCGCGCGGTAACTGAAGTTGGCATTTTTGAGGGATGGAAGCGTGAAGCCTTATAAAATTTGAAGAATATCTCTTATCGACCTCAGCGGTCCAACCTTCCGATAGTGTGGCCCTTTCCTTGAGGAATGGTAGATTCGGGAACGCGCCATGAACTGCGCGAATGGATCTCGCCACCGCTTTCAGTGGCGCACTTAGGTTTTTTATCATGCAAAACATGACGGAGACTTCAACGAGGTATTGTCCCCCACCCTGACCAAATCGGGATTCCGCGATCGAAATCAGCATACGAGCCGTTTCACTCACGTGCCGTGGTCCATTCATACCACGGCTTATACGACTCTATGGTGTTCACCTTTATTACAACCTATCTGGCCACCCTACTCGCCATTGAAGCTCGTTACTTTGAGATGGTCGGTGAATTCAATCTTTCGACTAAGTTTCTCGGCCAACGTTAATCAGACAAGCGTAGCATTATCCGTAGTCATGCACGTTCTGGGTCGTAGCGAATATAGTACAGGGAAAGCCTCGTAACAGACTCATGCTTTGTCATGACTTAACCTGGAACAAATCAACACGCTGTTTGTTGAAGATCAGCCTTAGAACTGTGGCATGTCAAGAAACGAGAAGTCAATGTTGTTGAAGTCGAAAGTTATGAACGGCTCTTCCTTTGCAATCTTGACAAATTGCATTGGCGACATGTTCGTCAGATCTGAGGGAGTACCCGCCTGCTCAAAGAACTCCGTACGCTCATACCAATCTTTGACGCGCTCAGCCATCGCTTTAATAGCTGAGCAAGAGTCTGGATTGTCATCATCCGAATCATTGGCGCACGTTCCACCGATGTGTCCAGCCAGAGCGTCGATATAGTAGGTCACGTTACATGCCTCCCGTAGAGAGAAGTTATCGAGACCAGTGTCCGAGCAGAACGCTATCTTAATGAGTACTGAGATGGCATGTACAAGGGAACCTCTTTCCTGTGTTGAGTGCCTTGTGCTCAGTGCTGGTGGGATCTGAAGAAAGAAATTCAAGCATGACTTTGTGGCCTCAAGACAGCGCAATAGCTGGTTGGCACGTCTATGAGACGAATCCATTCCTTCGGGCGCTGAGCTTTCTGCGACAGAGTGTTGAATATGCAGTGGAAATTCATGTAGGTAGATGCAAGTGTTTTCGTACGCGAGGGTCAGCGATGCTTGTTGACTATTAACAATATTTTCTTATCGGGCTAATAGTTGGAATACTCACACAGGCATCGGCTATTAGAAGGGAAAGAGCTCCGTACGTCGTGCAACCGAGATATGAATGCATTGACTAAAAGCTCAATATTTTCCACGTTGATATGCGCCCCCTCGTTGTGAGATAAGTTGTAGCCGAATGTGCTTGAGATCTCTTCGGCAAGCCGCTGTAGGCTAATGAAATGAACTAAGTCGCCATCCGCTGGGGCAATTTCTGTTTTTGCAAGATTCTGACAGCATTTTCCGATGAAGTTGTTGTACTGCATGCTTATGGGTTTTTTACACACCATTGACTGGCTTGAAATTATTAGAGAGCATCCTGGGTATTGCGGCGCTACCATAACATCTTACCAAGAGGACATGTAATATACCCCGAGGTATGTTCTTTCCAGCTCTGCTTTCTTCGCGCTGTCATTCTCATTCGCAATCATGCTTGGAATCTGCAAGTCTACACACAACGTAACAGCAATCTGGACAATCATGTATATCTTTTGGGGTTGCTGTCCTCGATGAAGGTGGTACCTGCCAAATCATCAGTTGCCCAACTAGTTTATATGACAATCGGGCCACCATCACCATGCTAAGTAGACCATAAGGCCTTGAAGCAGATCCAGATTTCGTTCACCTTCCATAACAATTTTGTTACTGATGACATTCTTGAATTCGGACTGCAGAGGCTCGGCCAATTTAGCTTGCTTTCGAGAGGACAATGCTAGAAGGGCCAACAGGAGAAAGGGCCTCTCGCGTCGATACCGGCCCAGAGGGAGCTCAGAGGCGAATACCACCCACGGGAGACCTCCATAATTAACCATGGATGATTCGACGAGATCTTTGGCTTCCTGAATGGTTATGATGCCCATCTGGATGACGTCTACCAAGCTTGAAGCCTCGTCAGAGTAGAGGGATGAATCTCCCCCATCGAGAGCACCTAATATGGTGTTTGGAGTTGGAGATATCTCGGAGGCCTGTGACGCACTGTCACCGGAGAAGAGAGAGCGTGGTGTGGGCATCTCTGGGGGCTGGACCGCTAATCCGCTTGGCAGGGTAGGAGCCGCCTGAAGAAGCGAGTAAATGCTATCAATCTTCTTCTCAACTTCCACGATGCGACTAATCCCAAGGGAGAATTCATTTAGATTGCCCGAACTAGCGACAACAACGTGAATGGTGTAAGCTTACGCCTGAGTTGGTGCATTCTTCTTCCTCCGGGCTCGACCTTCTGAAAATATGCAGTGCCTGCTAAGTCTCGCACACCTGGAAGCCATAAGACATGCCTAAGCAGCATATAAAAGTGTAGTTACCTCTGGCATCTTGCATCGTTCAGATCATCGGGGATACATTTGATCTTGGAGGTTCTGCATGGCTCGCAAGAACGAAGAAACTGCTTTTTCCCATGTCTGGGTTCGATCGCGGTGTTCATAGCGAACCAAACTAGAGTCCCTAAGGGATCCTGGAGAGACAACTTCAATACGTGATGGAACGCACGAACTAATAAGATGTTGAAATCTTTCAGTGGAAGCAAGAAGAGGGAGAGGATGCGACGACGAAGAGGAATGAACTGCGAAGCTAACGTCGGAAGTTCGGAAACTCCGATCGGTCCGAGGAAATATCCTGCCCCCGTGCCGCTTTACTTCATACGTGATGAAAAGGGGCAGCATGTTGGTTCACCGACTTAGTTTTTGGAAGACCACAAAGCTTTTTCAAAGCTTTGATGAGGCGAAGGAGTATCATAAGAAGCAGCAGGAGCTGGCGAAAAATAGGATGACACCAAAGTAGAGAGACAAAGGACCTAAGCCTTGCGATTACTCAAGAGCAAGTTTCATTCCACATTCAGGAAATTGCTAAGGTATCAATGTGTAATAGCACAGGCGCGTCTAGGGTGGTCGTCGATGCATGACTGGCAAGCTCATATTAGTAGGTTGATAAGATTAGCGAGCGCTGGACTTGACCCGGACTGTAGAGCTAGAGCTTCGAACTTGTTGTTTCATTCGGCTATGTAAAGGATCTCAATCCAGTATAAACTTTTTGTTCAGTCTCCATCGATTTCGGAGCCCCGAGCTCTGGTTCTCTCTACTCCCAGCCGGTTGCTCTATGAATAAATCTTGCCAAGTCGGCAAGCATAGGGGTAGAATACCAATGTTCCAGCTTGACATACTCACTCCAGGAAACGTTCATACCTAGACCCTTCAAGCAATTTGCAGCATCCTCGCCGAGCTCGATTGGAACTTTCCCATCCATGTCACCATGGCCCAGAAATACTGGTATGCGTTGAAAAGCCAACGAAGACCGCTCGACAGGCATATCAAGCATCTCCAACAGAAAAGCTGCAGCTTCTGTGGGTGGATCTAGATCTTTGCTCTTATCCGCAGTCCCAAAGAGAACCCCTTGACCATGATCGGCAACATCATTCTTGTTGAGACTGATAGATTGCGCGATATCGTCCATCTGCTTCCGAAACGGTAACCAGCCACACATGCCGAACGCAGCTGGCAAAGCCTCTCCATCCCATGTCAGCAGGGAAATCAGGGTTGCGGCACATCCTTGACTGAGGCCACCTAGAACGACATTATCCTTTCCAACGATGTCAATTTCTTGTCTCAGTAAGGTATGAATGTAAGTGCTCGTTTCTCGTAAACCCTCTATCTGCATTTCTACCCGCTCATTAGGTGTCTGCAATGAACCATTGTCAAACCACTGGTTCAAGACCGAGCGATTGAAAGTCATAGCCCGCCGCTTCGATGCGGTTGGGAAGACAAATTTGGCATGGGGAAAGGCGTCCACAAATGATTCATTGGGTGATATCAGGGTCTGGAGTAAGTCTGGTCCGAATTCCTCTGCGTTTGAGCCACGGCCATGAAGAATGATGAATGTATGCCGGTGTTCAAGAGTGGGAGATGTAACGAGGGGCTCCGGATAGACGCTGGAGGCCTTCTTCTTCGAATACTGTGGTGAAGCATTCATAATGCTTGGAATGGTCTGATTGAATACGATCTGTCAAGTATCAACATTGATGGATTGACTCCATTCAGGGAAATGCCAATTCCTTGTGATAGAGAGTTGTTGTGCGAACATTGCACTGAACAAGAGTATGAGTTGATGGCAATGATTGTACGAAAGGACTGATCGTGAACGAGTTACCGAAGGCTTCCATGACAGCCTGCTTGCTTCATTATTTCTCTGCTTGGAACGAGGCGACCGCGCTATGATTGGGCACTGGCGCGCGGCATGATTACAGTGTAATACAATTGAACCAGACAGAATCAAATCAACATCCTTTTAAGATGTTCCACACATTGTCCTTCCTTCTCTTGTACGGACATTCGAGGCTCAAGCGTACTACGGTCTCCAGCGAAATAGTTCCCCTGATACGTAGTAGGACTAGTCCAACCAAAGGAGGCAGAAGCCAGCAGTTATTTGCGCCTTGAAAACAAATCAGAGGCCGCCCCGCAGATCAGACTTCCGGGGATATGCTGGTCTGGCTAGCGCGGCTGATCGCTACGGTCTTGGCGGGAAGCCGCCCGCTAAAAAGAGCCGGTCTCCTGCACCTCTTGTCTAGCTTATATAGACAGCCATCCAATCAATATTGCCATCCCACTCGAGCTACACCTCACCGCTCTTGCGGAGAAGGTAGTCCCGCTGTCACTTGAGGTCAACCAAGGTTCAGCTCTCGTTCCGCTCCGGTCCGACCTGAAATATTGTGCGTGATAACAACCGCCTATTGCAAGCGAAACAGAGAACGCGTCAATGCCGGCATCCTTGCGTAACAGCGAAGCTCCTGCAGACAACAACATGGCCGATCAAGGGTCCTGGGAGGGGCCAGATCAGCACATGGCAGACGCACACGCCGCTACTAGTGAGATGTGGGGGCTTATCCCGCCTAGATTCGAGACAAGCCTCAGATAGTCTGCTCACTGGACTAATGCTGCCTCCCCGCACTAATCTCCACCTTAGTCTTTCCGCTTGTCACGTTTTGGACAATTGTTCCTCTTATCGAGCGCGTACTCTAGCCCGTGTTTTTTGTTCAAACCTGTTGCGCTCTGCTCCTCTGCCATTCTTGTATCTTTCTCTTTTCGATCTCGTTGGAGGACCGCATGTCCAGATTGATTGAATATTGAGTTTCGTTTGCACTGATTGTAGAACCAGTCTACACCCCCATTGTAAGAGTTAAGAGAAAGAGATCATACGCGGTGCGCCATGGATCACAACGAAAAGCTTCAGGATACGATGCAGACGATCCACAGCACAGAGAAGTCGCCATATGTTTCCGAAGTCGAGCCGCAGACGCGGGACGAGCGCGATGTACATGTCATGGCGAAATTGGGGAAGAAACCTGCGCTGGCGGTGAATGGACATGCAAAAATCATTGTAGACGCTCGTGCTAACACAGGCCAGAGGCGGTTCGGATTTATATCGATCTTCGGCTTTATGAGCACTATCTTGGTCACCTGGGAGGGCTCTTTGATGTAGGAGACTCCAGAATCTAGTCGCCAGTACAAGCTGACGGATACTCCAGCCTTTTTACAACTGGCTTGACGAAGTAGGTGCTCCAGAGAAGTAATGATTTTGATGAAGATACTGACTTTGCTGTCTTAGTGGAGGCTCTGCCGGACTGATATACGGTTATCTGTTCGTCTGGATAGGGACGATCTCGGTATTTACCACAATGGCTGAGTTGGCATCGATGTACGAAACCCTGTTGCGACTCTGACTACATTGCTCACCGTGGCAAGGGCCCCTACGGCAGGAGGTCAATACCACTGGGTTTCTATGCTTGCTCCTCCATCAAGCCGCAATTTCTTGAGTTACATAATGGGTATGGTAACCCTCAACATGCCAAGGGTAAGCTGACAGTAATAGGTTGGCTGGTCATATGTGGATGGCAAGCGCTCCTCGCCGGCAACGGCTATCTTGGTGGTACCCAGGTTCGGGCATTGATTGGACTGAATAATCCGAGTTATACGCCACAGTTATGGCACGGGACCTTGATCTTCTGGGCTATCATCGTTATATCCATTCTCATCAACACTGTCACGAGTAATATCCTGCCCCAAATAGAAAACATGATGCTGGTGGTACACGTCGTGGGTTTTTTTGCAGTCCTCATACCAATACTTGTCGTAAGTTCCATCAACGGCAGTACCAAGCGACAGGGATAAGCTCATCAATATTAGTGCGCTCCGAGCAAGGCGTCGGCTCATGATGTTTTCACGATATTCCAAAATGGGGGTGCATGGCCCACCCAAGGGATATCCTTTTTCATTGGCCTGATAGGCAACGTGTATGCCATGTTCGGATGCGACAGTGCTGTACATGTAGGTTTCCCCCATCATGTTCAGGCTCGCAAGGCTAATCAGACGCTCCAGATGGCCGAAGAGGTCAGAAACGCCGAAGTCGTTGTACCTTGGTCGATGATCACGACCACACTCTTCAATGGGGCGTTTGGATGGGCAATGGTCATCGCCGTACTCTTCGTCACAACAGACATCACCGGCGCTCTCTCCAGCCAAAGCGGTACGCTCGGCTTCCCCATTCTGCAAATCTTCTACGACGCTCTCGGTTCCAAGGCCGGCGCCTCAGTCCTAGCCGCAATCCTCCTTGTTATGACCCTCGCCGGGACCATCTCTTCCCTCGCCACAGCGTCCCGGCTCGTATGGGCATTCGCACGTGATCGGGGACTTCCAGGCTGGCGATATTGGAGCAAAGTCCACGCCAAGAAGGCAATCCCAATGCTCGCAGTCATCGTCGCCTCCTCGATCGCCTGCGTCATCGGTCTCATCAGCATCGGATCAGCGACGGCCTTCAACGACGTCATCTCCCTCAGCGTCAGCAGCCTCTACGCATCCTACATCATCACCGAATCTCTTCTTCTCTGGCGCCGCTGCACAGGGGCCATCCGATCCCCCAACGACACCAGTCACATAGATTCCGGCGAGGCCAACCAGCTCATCTGGGGCCCTTTCCACCTGCCCGGGATTTTCGGAATAATCGTCAATGTATTCTCGGTGGCTTTCGCGATGATCATCTTTTTCTTCAGCTTCTGGCCTGTGGCCACACCGGTCGTGGCAGCCACTATGAATTTCTCAGTACTGATGACGGGTAGTGTGGTCTTGTTTGCCGTGGTTTACTATATCATTGTGGCGAGACATACGTACATAGGACCGATCGTGGAGGTGACACCGTACTCCACGAATGGAGCGGGCACAGTGGTAGCGGGTACGGTGGTGTCGGATAAGCCGGGTGCTGGGCTGTAACGTGTAGGATCTAAGGTCTATTCATGCCAGCCAATGTAACATCTGGACGGGCTCATGAGTCCTCCAAAAGGTCTTCACAGTGCACAGGCGTCTTCACAAAACCATACCCTAATCCTCTACGTCCTCCATCTCGACCCACTCCCTATCGAGCTATCTTATATATAAACCCGTAAATCTCATACCATGCCCCACCATCATCTCCCACATCCCCAAAAGGTTCCATACAGCCCTCACCAATTCGTTAGACCTCCCGGGCTACAGATACCTCAGCGGCGCTACAGCGTCTATATCCGGAGGTAGACGTAGTACTTTACTAAGACGACGAGAGGGTCACCCATATGGTACTCGCGACTCCAAACGGAAGCCGCGCGTAGGTATTAAGACTCACGCATGGGCAGCTTGTGTATTGTCTGATATTTCGACCAGCAGAATAATCGCCAAGTACTATATTCACCTCCTCTCCCATTCATACCTGAATCTATTCCTCATCCCCTTGCCCCCTTCCCCGTATCCCCCCCCTCCCTCATCCCCTCTCCTCCCCTCATCGCCTCCCTTCCCCTTCCCTCTCTCCCCTCACTCCAATATCCCCTCTCCTTCCATCTCACGCATATCCCAATCATCAATAGCTCCCATCGCATTTCCTATTCGCCTGGATATAGATCTCCTTTCAAATATTTCATTTTCGTATTTCCGAACAATGTATCATGACCGTCTGTATCCAGTTTGGAGATAGATATGTGTTCAATGATGGGTCTGTGGTATGGGAATGGCAGGAGTGGTTGGGTGGGGGGAGGAGGAGCGGCTGGGACTGGGATGGAGGAGTGGTTGGGTAGGGGAGGAAGGGGGAGGGCGATGTATGGTTCTGGGTGGGTGGGAGAATCGCTAACGGAGGTTGTCGGTGTTCATGATACGAGCAAAGATCTATCGAGGCTTCATGCCTCAGAAACGCATGTTGAAGCTAGTCCTTACTGGGTTAGCACATATCACTCGCAGAGGTCTATTCTATCCAGGAAGCTAGTCTGATAGAGCTTAGCGGTACGCCTGCCGCGAAACACCATATCTTTCGCTCATTTTCTTCCTTTAAACCTTCGACATGACGAGACGACGGCCTGAGTCATTTACAAAAGCCTTATCCCATCGGATGTGAAAACTTCCTAGCCCATATCCAAACCCACGAAACCCTACGTTCCCGGCAATATAGTCAATTCAATCCCAATACTGACATCCTCAGCAGCTTGGCTCAACAGAAGCTGATAGGTCCCCGTCCACCCTTCGCCCGTAATCCTCAGCATCTCCGACGCGAAGTTCTCGACAATTTGCCACTGTATCGGTTTCTCCGGACAGATCATAATGAGCTGGATCTGTCCGAAGACCAGCGGAACGATGTTCTGAGGGGGACCTTTCCTCCATGTGCTCTGTGCTTGCACCAACATCGATGCGTAGAGGTTCGTTAGAGCCCAAGCTGCCGGTTGGATGGGGAGGCTGGCGGCGTGCCAGGAAGTGTAGTAGAAGTTCCATCCGTTGCCGATGCTGATGAAGGATTTGAAGCCGATTTCTTCTGCTGATGCTCGAGGTGAGAGAGTGCGTGTGGTGTTTGTGATCTCATCATTTGACTGTATTTCTAACCCATTCGTTGGAGGGGCATCCTGATGATTGACACGTCGCGCAACAGAGCCATGTGGTGGAAGGACTCGAGACTCCGACAATTGGATTGCGAAGGATAGTATCAATACACACATATACAGGCGCCAAGAAAGGTACATTGTACCTATGTGGAAGGTTTCCTGAGGTCATCAAAGGGTCCAAAGGGCTTACAAACACGTGAGAGTCGCGAATTTCGCCCATGGCTTATGTATTTGATTGAGGGCCTTGTCGTCATTTGTGTTCTGTTTTTGGATCCACGAAAGACTGGAGGTGATCAAGATAGGTGGAGAATCGCGTGTCGCAGTCGAAGATACGAGCTGATGCAGATGTCCCACGCTTTTCCTTCGGTGCGGCTCTTCTCAACAAGGCGCTTGTCGGAACTATGCAAGGTACGTTGATCACCATGATTCAATGAAGAATTATCGCCATGCATGATGCGGGTCATTACACGTTCATTGGCTCTTCTCCGGACCTACTCCTCCGTCGCGTGGCGAGTTAATCTATCTTATTTTTCACCTCTATTCCCGCATCAAAGCCTCAAGTTCACTCGTGTACAATTTTGCGAAATACAGACTCGGAAATGCGACGGATATTCGAGCTACGAAACGAGATAGCCATACAAACCAAGAAAGATTTCGATGACATCTGTCATGATCAAACGAGGTGGCCACCCGGTAGCAAATAAGTAAGCAGGTTGGCAATACATCCTGGACACGGCCTGCATTGCGAGCTCCTATGCGATCCCACAAGATTTCTCGGACAATGAGACGGTCAAAAGTCGTATCCCGCTGATCAAAGACGTTAAAAAAATTGGGATGGTTGCCGTTCGCCACCTGAAGCCCGAGAAGGCCAGAAGGCCGAAATTCCATACGATAGACCGTGCCGAGTCACCATCTGCAGCATTTCAAACGGTGAACGCTGCAGCAAGCTTCAGATCAGGGACCAGTCCGGACACGTATCTGGAAAGTCGATAGCCACACACACCAGGCAGCACACACCCACTCGGTCGTACGAAAGCTCAAGCCACGAACGCACATATCCTCCAACTCTCCTTCCCCTTCCTCCCAGCCATATCACACTCCACCCCCACTCCCCCCAATTCATCCTCCCCAACCATCCCAGTACCCCCATAAACTCTCCCTTTCCCCCATGAAATTCCCATCCCATCCCATACAATCCGATCCAACCCGCCAGAAAACAAATCTACTAAGTACCCACCTATCAACCCCAAAATCAGGATGGAATACAAAAGACTCAACCCCTCCCTTCCCCCTCCCAGACCAACATCCAAGATCCAATCCATACAGAAAGTAAGAGTATAAAAACAAAACTCCCCAAAAACCTGACATAACAACCACGGCCATAATCAAAACCTTCTCGCTCCTCCGCGGGCCCTGCTTACCATCCCAGATAGCTATCAGTGCCGAGGGTACAAGACACTATATCCACCTCACTACGTTCCCTCATCTGACAAAGAAAAAGAAGTGAAAGAGGAATCAGTATCGGATTTGGAAAGCCAAGTCCGTATATATATACTATATAGCATTTTTTTCATTCCTAGTATAGGTTTTCAAAAGATCAGGGATAAGAAATATGGGGCTAGATAGATACGTGGGGGGAGATTCGTAGGTAGTCATGTTCTATTATGTTTCATACCATATTTGCTCGGTCCAGGGAAGAGAATTGCAGATTGTTTCGACGAGGTGAAGGTAAACGAAGTGAATAACGCATTGATTGGGAACAGCGAGGTAATCATTTCCCATTGCGCGTTGTATCATATTTCCTCGGTCCAGGACATATAATCATAGCAATCGCGATAGCCACTTTTGATATCAAACGCCACCTTCAACGACAACTTCCCGAATTCCCTCTTGCTTAATTTTGGCAACCTTGGCGAACGGTGTGTGTTCCTCATTCGCATCTTACCTTAACGGACATTATGCATCCTCTCTCAATATCCTCATTGCTCTCAAGAAATGTGACATGTCCTTCATTGCGCCAACCACAAATCAAACGAAAGCGCCGGCCACAACACCCTCCGCACCAGTGAGAGCACCCATCCGATCTACTTCCGCCGATCCCGTATGCCTCCCACCTCCCTCCTCACAATCCCCATCCCCATTCCCATTAACGATCGACAGATCGATAAGCGTAATCAGCTGTCTCTCCAATCCCCAATCCGGTTCTGCGTCAAAACTTCGCAAATGATGATTACCAACACGTTACTGCAACATACATGCACGCAATTCGATATTCGCTCACCTAGTCAACAACAGCAAGCGGATAAAACCATCACCATTCCCTCACCGATTGCGATCGGACTCGCACCTTCTCCTCTCATACTACCTCGAAGGCCTGCTTCAATGGTGGTCTCCACCCAAAAGCATTCATGGTCGTGGAAGACGATCATGTCCTGTAGAACTCAAAGTGACATGACGTCCAGAAGCAATTAGTAGGTGATCTTGGCTAGCAACTTCTAGCTACCTCAGTTACTCAACTGAATAAGTAACAACACAACCATCCCCTCCCTTATAGCGAAGTAACAGTCAAGCATAAGTCATTCGATATAATGAAACACTGCCCTCGCAGTCATCTTTTGGATCCTACATCGAGAGGGTTACGGCGCGTTAGTAATATTGAATCGTTAGGAACTCTCATCGGTGAGTAAACTCCATTGAATGATGTTATAGCTGATATCGATGGTATAGGGGTAGAAACCTATCGTTTCCTGCCGCCTTTGGGGAAACCATCTAATATATCGGCATTTTTTCGGAGATCCCCTAGGCGTCGATAATAAACCTAGCGCCGCCCCAAGCTTTCGGACCTAGATTCATACCTATCTTCGTCCGGAGATTCAATGGTGAAGGCGTAGTTTAGTCACGTTTGTTCTGGTTTAATTAATTCACCGCGATGCCAATCATCACTCCTCCTCCTGAGGACAGGATGAAGCCGTCAGAGTTACGGTTTAATATGATGCGGCAGATTTTCTCTTCGACTTCAATGTCAAAGGCATCGGAGCTAATATACTAGATCGACGCTGTCAATCTATATATATTGAGCTCAGATAGTGACCTGGACAATATAGGCGTTTATATCGGCGTCATCGCAATATCGACTTTATATATATAAATCAAAGGTGGTGATATTGAAATTACGGAATGAAAGTAGACTTATACCTTACATTTAGTATTCAAATCACCGTGCCTAGTCCCGTGGTCACAAACCCAAGATCAGATGGTTTTTATTCAAGATCAGTCCAGCCGCCACCAATGGCCCTCGCTAAAACGTCCGCAAGGAATGAGTAGGCGATATCCCCGGGTTAAGTAGACATACTGGCTAATCAGTGGTTTCTCTATGGCAGGCTTCGAAGAAGAGCAGCATTCCCCTCTTTCATCAAAGAGAGTCCGACGATCGAAGTTCACTTCACGCGCGAGGTCGTTTACTCCTACTATTACCCACCGCCCCCACCGAGATACGCCACCCTCCCGGAGAAGTCTTCGAAATCAAAGACATAGATCTAGAGCACCAAGAGCCCGAGGAGCAAACCCCAGACAAGGTCGGCGATGAAGACATAGGTAACGATAAAGACACAAGTGACAATCAGCCATCAAAGCCACAGAAGCCCACCGTTACCAACCCATTAACGAAAATTGCCAATCCCGCTCTGGAGCCCGCTGTCCTCAACCCTTCGACAGAAATTACCAACGCCGATGCGGAACTGCTGCTAAAGGGTCCAACTTTCGGCTACGCATAGTACGAGAAAGCGTAGGGTCTTCTATAGCGCCAGTATTTAAGATCGAGGACTAACAGAGTCTATAGGGTAAGGCAGGTGATTGAGATGGAAGCGTGTGTCTAAATGGGTGAGGATGATATAAATTAGACTTATACTTGCGAATTAGTAAAGATGGATGCCGGGAAGAGATTACGTACTAATGAGATACTCATCGGCGGTTTTACTATTACTATGCAAAAGCATCAAGTACTGGCCGCGTATTGGATGCTTTCTAGTGAAGCATCCGGCTGTCCTGGTGGGTTTGAGAGCGATGATATGGGCTATGGGAAGGTATACTGCCTTCGCTGAGTGAGCGGTCAAGTGCTAATTATCATTTTCAGACGATCTTTATGATACCACGCTCGTATCTTAACCATTGTCTGTGCTAAGCTCGGTGGGATGTCAAGCTGTTCCGTGCTGGGAAACGGGACAGGACCGCACCTCACCTACCGGCGTCTACCCCTGACTACCCACAGCTTCCCCATACCCAGTGCCCCTCAAGGGCCAATTATCCCGTCGAATGCCCTTGTCAAGGAATGCCCATGTCAAGAATGGTCCATATCGGCCAAGCTATCATTCAAGCTGGGCGCTAATCTGGCTATCCTACCCGTCACCTTCATTAGAACCCGGTTGACGAATTACCAAAAGGTGTTTAAGAAATATGACTCTCGCTTCAAGTTAAAGTGTGAGATTGTATGGGGTGCAGCACAATCGAGTGGGAGACTAAGGGACCATTAGCTCAACGACAAGGATGAGCGTGATCCTGGTAGATGTCAACTTCCGTGCAAAGATGGGGCATTCAGCGTGGCTCGTCCTCACGAGTTAAAATCAAAAGACGTTCTCTAAGATCCAACTTAAGAAGAAGTGGATGTAGGAAGGGTCTCACCCCAACGCCGACAGTGACTAGAGCGATACAGAATGGTCTCGCAATGTGCCAGGGATCTGCTTTGGTAGTATCTATATCGACGAAGCCCATACGATCAAACGTAGGACAAATTCGATTATGGCATTCCTGCGCCAGGACAATGGCTGGCTTCAACAATCGCCCAGCAGAGGTCATGGCCGCAACTCCGTCCCACTTATTCGCAAAGGTCATATTCCGGCGACGTGGTTTGTAACAGGAACACCGTGGGAGCGCACGCCTGACGATTTGCCGCAGTATTAGAGACTATTGAGTAAGCGCCATGGTCTCAGACAAGTGATATCTACCACTCCCTACAACTCGAGAATATCGCTCGATTTTCAAAGACCCATGAGGCCTATAAGAAGAAGGCGTTGGCAGGTACCGTAGACGGGGATTCCCAGGAAGCTATGGATATCATTGAAGAGATTCGAATAATTGTCGCTGTTTATAAATAGGCGAACGGATGAGAGGATGATGTTTGGATATCGCGTCGTTACCCTCCCTGAACTCAGTGTTGCCTAGACCTTGGAAAGCGCCTTGACACTTTCCATAATCTTAGCGAGCCCGAAAGATCTCAAGTCGCCCGAATCAGATGAATTGAATGTATTGAATAATTTTTCTTAGACCCGGAACAGGGCTCGAACTGGACGGCATCGCGTCGTGACATGATTGGTGGCTGAGAACGTGGAATGCCAAAATGAGATATAGTTAGAATCCATGAGCCGGATGTGCTTAGGCATAGCTTGAACCCAAAGATATGTACTTGCAGCTCCTGGAGGTCAAAGGGATTTATAGACAATTCGTGAATGATCGGATGGCGGGCCGCTTGCTGCGGAAAATGATTCGGACAATACAACATTCTCGATTACCTTACCCAGGTGCCACAGATCTTATACAGATTGTCTACCGCATATGTCCCAGGATGGAAGTTGTGCAATGTACGGACATTGAGCACAATTAACACAGGTCAAGCCGCATCTGATAGAGTTGATGTGATAATAGACTGCGATCAACTCGCTTCGCGGTGAGTATTTGTTCTATCATTGTTTCCGTAAACCAGGGCGCGCTTGTGAACTGTGCTGTGAAGCAGTTTTTGTCTGCGCGGATCCATTTGCATCTCCGAGCAAATCATGCGACGGCGACTACTGGTGCAGTGTACTTGATACGACCAGAGCCGGCGTATCCCAATCCCTTCACCTCAACTTCAAAACGAAGCTCATGATATCCATATTGCGGGAGCATCATGAACTCCGAGATACCCCTTATCATGTCGCACAAAACGAAGTAATTCATCGGTCGACCAAGTTCTCTAAAGTCTCCAACCGCCAAGTCGACCAGACTACCCTCATCGAAAGGTTGCTGATAGCGGAACCAACCCATATAGATGTCGTGATGGCCGTTGCCCGCACCAACGAATTGAAAAGCCTCAGCGATAGCTACCGTCATTGTCTGTAGGAAAATACTTGAGGGTATTGGGGCACCGAAGTCGTGGAAATCTAAAGCGGTAGGACAACCTGATACTTTGAAGTGTATCAAGCCATCCGTACGGTTGAGCGTCTCATTAGTAATGTGTTGAGCGATGGCAATAGACCTGTTGAGCGACGTCTGCGAGATTGCAACGTTCTTTCTCTCGATGAGTGCCACAGCTTTGCTGAAAGATATCAGCGCCTGTTCGGTTGTAAGTAGTGGCTTTATAGCAGGCAGAGCAGGAACTGTTGCCGCGGAGATGCCATAGACGAGCGACGAGAGGACTAAAACATAGTTAGGCGGGCTGAAATACATGAAGACAAGATGGAGATTTCGGAGCTGCTCGAAGTAGATGAGGTGATAGTAATCTTCCTAAGGGACAGTTCAACGGTCGACAACAATGCAGTGGGCAGGAGCCAAGCAGATGACACAGGATAGAATGCATATCGCTTGTACGTCGTAGCGCAAAGGCCATGACGCGGAACAGGCGCTTGTAAAAATTGTACTTGGGGAAGAGCATATTCTTCTTCGAATGTTTAGATGCGCTTGGATTGACGTAAGAACGCGGACTAGGCTGAGAATGAGTCTCGGTCTCTATGATGATTGTGCAAGTCCATCGAGGTCAATTGGATGTAATTGGAATCAGGTAGTCCGAGTTCGAACGTCCGCTACAGGGTGAAGAGGCCACATTTCGGAAGACCTCTTCTCTCATACCAGCACCGTCGCGAGCAGACTTTCCCGGTGATTGTTGACGCGGCACTGTCTGACGCCTCGACGCAGGCTGGTCCTAAATAGAATGTAATCACCATCATGACGCATTCTCGTTCCTTCTAGTATCGTGTTTTGTTACCCTTTCCTATATTCAAAGACCAAGCTCTCTGATGTGATAATAAACAAAAGCCTGTACCACATCGTTGATAATAGAAAATGGGTTTTCGCAGTGGCGAATGTGGGAGAACGGCATCGTTGGAGGATGCATGGCACCATGGGAGGAACCGTTGGCGGAGTCCTCATCGAAACATAATCCTATGCGATCATTATACGAACAGGACTAGCCGGAACGACCCACTCACATTTGAATTCCAAGCAAACAAATCCCATCTGCAATATTCAGTGGCAGCAGCATCACAGCGTACCAACGCCCTTCGTCGTGCCTACCTATCCCACCCCGTATCGTCCCGCACCAACCGCCCCCGCCATCAACACCTTTGACACCGCCAATACCACGTCCTTAACCTCGTAAACCCAATGGTTTTCATACATCTCATGCTCGTATGCGCGGCGAGAGACGAGTAGGATCGGAGCAGATTGACAAGGTGGACATGAGGTGGAAGAGTGGCAGGTCAAGCTGTGGGAGTGTGGAGGGATAGGATGTTGAAATGAATGGATGTTTGGTGGGAAGGATGGTTGTAGGAAGGATGGATTATATCATTCATAGACCTGACAGGCCTGTATATATATACATGAAAGATGGATGGTAATTACGTGGCTGGGCCTGTACCGGTAGGGATGTTTTCCTTATTGTCTGTCATATTAACATAGGATGGGTGGAATGCTACTTGGGTGGATGGTGTGCGGTGTGTAGGAGTGGGAAGAGGTGTGTATGCGGAGGAAGAGGTGGTGATGTGGATGGTGATGATGGAGCCATAGGGTTTAGGGGGGGGGGGAATAGCTCGGATATCGTTGCATGCCTGAACTCGGCAAGGCACTTGTTCGACAGTCTATGCAATACACAGCGACGTTATCACTACATGTGCGTTGTAGGCACGATAGGAAGTTGCCAAGAGCGACTTCCTCGGCGGTGGTCGGCTGGTAGTAAGCACCGCCCTAGTCCCAGGCACAACAGCGTGCCCCCGTCCAATACAAATGGCTTAGCGCCGCCGCGCGAGGGAAGGGTCAAGACCGTCCACCCAATGGCGAACATCCAGGAGACTTACCTGCAAGTATGCCAATCCTCCTCCAGAATTCGAACCCGCCAAAAGTCCCATAGATCGAGGATACCTTATAAAAGTGTCGGCTTACCAGAAGGGCATTCGTTGGTGATCTCCCCGGCCAGACAATCCCCCACCCTCTGGGACACCTGTCGTCTTCGTCTCAGCCCCTCCTGACCCCAAATCTCAATATCTTTTTGCAGCCCCTCCACCTTTGGTTTTTGGAAACTCTTGCCTACGGCCCACATAACGCCCCCAGCAAACATCTCCCCGAGCACCCGGTGGACGCTTCCCTTCTCCTCAGCCTTGGCTCTGGGCCGTTCCTCGTCAGATTCCGAACCGGAACTCGCATCGTACGATCTCTTCCATGGTTTCAGATGGATGAAATCTCCTGTCGACGGTTTGAGAAACGCTTTAGTCTTGCCCGCAAACTGGAGCTCGATGAGGCCCTCGTGTTTCTCGTTGGCTGATTCGTCAAGGATGGACACGTGTGATGGCTTGCGTGTATCTTTCCAAGGTGCGACGAGCGTCTCTGCAGAGGTGTCGTTGTACCAATGCCAGTCCGCATCGTCTCCCAGGTCTTGGCCATGGTCTTGTCCCTGGTCTTGTGAACGGCGCATGTCGCGCTGGAAATGCACTAATCGATCCCCCTCTGGCTTCTCTTTCACAATCATGCCCGGGCCGGAAAAGGTTTCGGACCCTGAATCGTAATGGCGTGTGATTTGGATATGTGAGTGCTCTGACCTTGCGGGACACGTAAATGGTGGCACTGTTCTGAATTTCCCACGGCCGATCTGTATCAATAATCCTACTACTGCAAGAGCTATGGCGCCAATGAGTACCAGGGAGATGAAGGCAGTGTGAAGCGAATTGTCAATATCATGATGGCAACCCCCAGGGTTTTCATACTGCATTAGAGATCGAGGCTTCATGAGTCGTGGAGGTGAAGTGGGAATATTACGACCCCAATTTCCAAACAGGTATGGTGGTTCTGGTGGATCACCTTCGAGCAACGTAGCGCATCTCGGACCTAGCTTTTTCTGGTTCTGTATCCTGGTGAGCTTTCTATATTTAGCTCACACGAAAGAGCCCTAACCTGTTGGTAGCTGGAACAAAGCTGTCTCAGATCATTCCATGATGACCAGACGGCGAGTTTGTATCCACGTACTCCCAACCATATTGCAGTCGCCAGCCCAAGCGCACCGATTGTGTTCCCTAACCAACGTCTTCCGTGAATTCTGGTCCAAAGAGACCGGAACAACGAGTTCTGCCGGCTGGAGGTATTCGTCGACAAGGTATGTGGGTCAGTGGATGCATTCGGCGGCACCGATTCGGGTTGATTGTCCGCGCTAGATGGTTGGCTTGTTGGTGAAAGGGTGCTCGGTGGTGGTAGTGGGTTTACCGTTGGGGACGTGGTGCTGGCATGGTCTGTGGGATCCTGTAGTGGACAATCCTTAAGGTTCTCGCTTGGGGAGGGTGACAAGTTGGATCGAGAAGTGTTACTACACAAGGATTGTGGACGAGAGGAAGTGCTAGAATTGGAAGTAGAACATGGGTCCGGGGATGGAGTGGGTAGGCAGGCTCGTGACGAGTCTCTAGGCGATGGTATGGACTCAACGATCAATGGATACTGGGAGTGACCCACTGCTGCCATGATAGGTAGATTGGAAGATTTTGTTGTCTCCCAAGCACTGGGATTGCTTGTCAGATTTGAAGTAATCCCAATCAATACCTTTGGTGCCTGATTTGAGGGACTTGACCCTGATTTGTCTTATGAACTTGGATCGTAGCCTTGTATGTGTGTAAGGAGTGGGATTCGACTTGATGACATCCCACTTCGCAGCCTTGCGGGCTTCTCATAGCGAATAAAATTGTGGCTAAGGCAGTCTCGTCGGCGTATTTCTATCAGATCCAGATGCTCGACAAGCGGGGAAGAATGCCGCAGATGCCACCAATGCAGGAGCACGTCATTGCACCACCAATCGCGAACCTTTATGGAACACAGCCACAACGATTTCCCCACAGCTTTGTGGCAACAACGGCCGCTCTATTGTCTTATCAGTAGATCACTCGCTGACCGAGAGATTTGACGACGAGGGACACGTCATCGTGCCTATTATTGAGTAGCTGGTACTCAACTGGCCCTTTCATCAGGATAGACTACGACCCTTGGACCTAGGTGCGAGAACATGGGCTTGACGTCGATAGAATTTTCCGCGTCAATGCCTCCTTATCCACAAATGTCGCTGGGGAGCCCCGAGATACCATCTGGTCGCTGGTCGCTCGGGGATCATCTGGAAAGGAGCACTCTGATCAATGAACGAACCGCTGCTGAGGCGCCAAGGTGCTGGATATCACATTCTCAGCTGTCTTGACCAGACCAGGGGCCGAACTGGATGAACGGCCGGCACCAGGAGACCATTAATGTTGCCTATGTGGAAGTCCCAGTCACGATATAAGTTCTGTGGTCCACGGACACAGCGATATAGATGGCAAGGACGACTCAAGATGTCGATTCACAGCGGCTGTAAAGTTCGACGTAAATAACGGAGAGGTGTATTTCAGGATTACGGGAAGAATGACGGAGGGGCCTAAAGGATAGGTTCGGATCAATGTGCTGCCTCAAGTGCTGTGATATGCTTCCAGGTTCAGATGGAGTAGACTCGAAGGCGTAGTCAATGTCGACAGCAGTCGTTGTCAGACTCAGCGCCTAGACACAACAGGAAAGTGCCAAAGGGTAGGATGCAAAGATAGTTTGCCCGGCCCAACACATCGCCCATCAATCTGCGAAAATCCTACACGCACCAGCCGTCGAGTCGACATGGTGGCTGAAACAGCGCTAATCGTTATGTTCTTCCCTGGACAGGCGTATTATAATCGTCCTGCAATCTTCGATCTCAACTTGTTCTCTGCATACGTAGTCGCACGTTTTTATGAGTAGCAAATGTTGGTTAACAATTGCAGTTGGCTAATGCATACGATCGCATCAGGGCCATCAAATTTGGTGACCAAATCGATACATATCGACTGCTCTTGTATCCACGGGCTTCCAATTCACGAAGGAATTTGATATGTCAATGGAGATATTATCAGTCATCGGGACGTTTATTCATTAACGCGGTTCCAAGGCTGAACCTCAAGCACACTGTAGACTTCGGGTATAACGCCCTATGGAAGTATAGAGGTCCACTGTCCGAAGGTGGACCCGAATTCTATCAGCATTTGCGTTACCGGTAGAGATTCTATACAGCCATCCACGATAGTAGTCGCATGATCTGTTGAATTTCGATTGCCAGGACCACCAACAGGGGTTGAGCTCTGAGGTATTTTGAGGCCAATGATCGACTGCCTTGATGGATGCGTAAATACCGTTCTATATGACTTGTTGAGATTTTGTTGCTGACTGACAGCAAGCCGGTGATTGGCCAGAGTCGTGAGGTAATTAGTGCATCTTGGCAAGCCTTAAGTCCGGGTTCTCCTAGTGTCACCCCCGCAGTATTATCTAAGGTACTTTACTTTACCTTCGCCACATTTCCTTCTTTATTTCATTACTCTCCCCACTGCAAATACCTCCTCAGGTTCCATATCAATAAATACATCAACGATCATGGCTTCTCAAACCAACGGCAATGGGCATCCAACCGGTGCTGAAGGAGCCGGGCAATACAGAGAGTACGAGGACGACCGGAACGCTCCTTCGCAAAAGACCCTCTACACCACCAGCAATGGTGTCCCAATGCCTCATCCATACGAGACGCAACGTGCGGGTGCCAACGGCCCTCTCCTCCTCCAAGATTTCCACTTGATCGACCTTATCTCGCACTTCGATCGTGAGCGTATTCCAGAGCGTGTCGTACACGCCAAGGGTAGCGGAGCGCATGGCACATTCAAGGTCACCGAGCCTCTCGATGACATCTGCCTTGCGGACGTCTTTAGCGAGAAAGGGAAGGAATGCCCCATCAGCGTCCGATTCTCTACCGTTGGTGGCGAATCAGGCTCTGCCGACTGTGCACGAGATCCCAGAGGGTTTTCCATCAAATTCAGAACTGCCGAGGGCAACTTCGACATGGTGGCTAACAACACGCCCGTATTCTTCCTCAGAGACCCTGCCAAGTTTCCCCACTTTATACACACCCAAAAGCGTGATCCGCAAACACATCTGACGGGTGCCGACGACAGCACCAATTTCTGGGACTACCTATCCCAGAATCCCGAATCGATTCATCAAGTCATGATCCTCATGGGCGACCGAGGCATTCCGGACGGCTACCGTTTCATGCACGGATACGGTGGACATACATTCAAGTTGGTGAACAAAGCCGGCGACTGGGTCTACGCCCAGATGCATATGAAGTCGCGCCAGGGCACCAAGTTCTTCACCCAGGAGGAGTCTCTCTCGAAGTCTCCGGATTACTCTCAGAAGGATCTCTTCGAGGCTATCGAAAGAGGCGACTACCCGGCCTGGGACGTGGCCTTCCAGACCATGACGGCCATGGAAGCTGAAGAGATGTGGGAGAAGCAAAAAATAAATATCTTCGACTTGACTCATGTATGGCCTCAGAAGCAATTTCCTCTTCGAAAGGTCGGCGAGTTCACACTCAACGAGAACGCCAAGAACTATTTCGCCGAGATCGAACAGATTGCATTCAACCCTGCTCACTTGGTTCCTGGCATTGAACCATCAGCCGACCCGGTCCTTCAGAGTCGTCTCTTTTCCTACCCGGACGCCCATCGTCATCGTATCGGTGCCAATTACCAGCAGCTTCCTGTGAACTCATCGAGAGCTGGCTACCGCGTCGGCAACTTCCAGCGCGATGGCCAAATGGCATTCTACAACCAAGGCTCACGCCCTAATTATCTCTCGTCCATTGAGCCGATTGCTTTCCGTGAGCGTACTGTTGACCTCGACAAAGTCCACGGCGCGTTCATTGGTAATGCTGTCACTTTCCTTACCCAAATCAACCCGGAAGATTTTACATTTCCACGTATACTATGGGAGAAGGTTTTCGACGATAAGGCAAAGGCTCGCTTCGTGTCCAACGTGTCCGGACATATGTCTACATGCCGCAAAGAGGAGATTATCAAACGCCAAATCGCCATCTTTCGGGAGGTATCTGAGGACCTTGCCACCCGTCTGGAAAAAGCCACCGGGGTGAAGGGCTACAATGGTATAAGTGAACTCAGATTTAATGGGACACACAATGGTACGTGGGCTCCAAATAGTGCAATGATGTAATGTTAACGCAATTGTCTCTCGATAGGCATGGCCAAGTCATCCAGTCTACGCGTTGCCAATGGGATGACAGGCAAGATCGGCTCATCAGCGCACGATACCAATGGTGCCCCGGTCAAAGGAACGCACAAGGGCGAGAGTATTGAACACCCCGGCACCAACGGCTCAAGGGTAAATGGTGCTAGCAACGGTCATGCTACCAACGGACACTGATGGTGGCAACTCTTGCAGATTAGAACGTGTTATGCCGGTGCCACACGAAATGAGTACATTATGAAGCTTTGACAGCACGAGCTGAATTTCTGGATACTTACTTGTAAATACTGGGCATGAGCACAATGAGCCATAAATTCATGTTCAGTATGTCGGTGCTCGGTTGATTGTTGCTATCTCACTGGGCTGATTTGAACGCTCTTGAGCCTGCTCTTAGAATCTCACTATGGCAGATTGGTTCTTTGAGGTAAGGTAATTGTTCGTGATAGCGGAAAATTTCCGCACTGTGCTGTATCGTCGTACAATTTTTATGTGGCGGTCTTGGCATTCCTAGAGAAAAATCGCATAATTAGCCTAGCCCACACACTAAAATATGTTGGAATTCAGACCGGGTCAACCTCGGTAGTCACTAATCAGGACTAGTCAGGGGGCCTTGGCAGACTAATAGAGATTTCTCGTGATGGTTATTCCATTCTACATAGCTACATCCATCCATTAGTTATCATAATACTATTGCACTACACCCAAATCACGTGCAGATGACTCATTGACATCATACATTTTAACAAAATATCCTTTAAATCCCCACGCTTATATTCAACTATATCGGTCTTAATTAAGTAATTCTAAAGCCGTAATATGTTCATTCTTTGGTGTTTTAGACTTCGTGATAATATCCAGCTATCACGTAATAATTACACGTAAAAAGGCGCCTAAGCGGCCTGCCTCTAATAGTATATCTATAGTAGTAGAGCTTCCTAACCGACTATATATACCTAGTCAACGTGCTATTAAGGTAGTGGAGGCCTAAATTCCTCTTTAAATGGCTGTTCTTAGCTTATCGCCGTCGAGGGATATCAGCCCGGAGGTCCTAGAGCTACTATAGCAGTAGTAGTAGTAGCAGTAGCAGCAGTAAGAGCATGTCCTGTATCTTATCCTGATATATAGTAGGCTGATAGGCTAGGAAGTAAAGAAGCTCCTTTATGTGGGTATAATAATAGTATAGAACACCGGCTACCTAGCCTAAGGATACCCTTAGACTGTTCCGTACTTTATCTAGTTACTCCTCCATCGCTCTAGAGTCCTCCTCTTTACTATAGTAGCCGATAGTATTTCTTCGTTGCTATATCTAAGGAGTAGATAACCTGCGACCTCCTCTTGTAAACGTGAGCCATTCTAGCGGGGCATAGGGTGACCGGGGGAGAGGGAAGGATAGGGAGGCGGCGATAGCGATATAAGTAGTAGGCGATAGCGGTAGTGGATCATATAAGCGAAGTATATATAGCCTTAATTAGTAACGTATCTAGACTAATCAGACGTCTATTAGATGCTTTAGAGACATGTCGGTTTGTACAGTATAAATTACATGAGAATTAATTTTTTTCTCGGGTAGTGCCAAGACCGCCACATAAAAGTATTGGAACGGTAGCATTCTTCCGCTGTGAAACATGTAAGCTCTTGTTCCTCCACCTTACTACTTTATCTATTCGGCCAAACACCACTCGTCTCTACATGCACCAAACCATGTGAAGTTCAGTGAGTGTGTCGAGTTATCGCTAGCTTTTAGGCATGTTAGCTACTGCTGTGAAAGGAGCCTGGTACCTCAGCGTGCAGCGGAAGCGCTAGCTCGAGATCGATTTTGAACTCCACCTCATAGGAGCGTGCTCGTCCGCAAATGATTGACTCACACACAAATATCTAGAGAATACGGATACCACGGGTCTTCCTCTCTTGAGCTGACCAACGACAGCACCATGTCCATCTTCTTCACGCTACCGCCAGAAATACGCCATAAGATCTATGAGGAGTGTCTTGTCGTAGGAAAGACTTTTCCCTATAGGTTCAGAGATTGCTACGATGACTACGACTACGATTACAAAGATGACTCGACGGCAAGCAAGCTTGCATGCGACAGAGTACCAGAAATTGCACTTTTACTCGTATGCAAAGCTATTGTGGCGGAAGCGGAACCCTTGCTGTATCAGCGTAACATTTTTGTGTTACCAGCAGCAGATTTGACAGCTCGCTTCTTCAAATACAGCCTTTATAACGACACTCGCAGAGCCTGGGTCAAGTCAGTGGAGATGGGGTTTGAGGCGTTAGACTTGACGAGAGATGAAGGGAAGATACCTCTGGACGAAGATCTGAAGCTCACTCCAGACGACATGCTATTTCGTAGCGACTCTGGCTTGGGCGTTGGGCCTCAGAGAAGTGTCAACGCCTGGGCTCAGGACCTACATGAAGCGTACAAGGTCTGCCTGTCGTCACTTGTGTGGCCGCTGAAGGCGTCCCTCGTTCTGGATCACCTGCAGTTGCGAGAGCTCGTTATCGATTTCAGGGATGCCAGGTGCAGTGAGGGTTGCTGCTGTATGAAGAAAGATGCCATTGATGCAATATCAGTGGGGTTTGCCATGGGAGTGCCGAAGACACTCAGATTGATTGGTCTGGGTGAGGCTAGAGAGACGGCTAAAGACATCATTCGTCTGTCAACTTTGATGCGCCGTTCGCGACCTCGTTCGAACACGGAAGTGCAATGGAAAGGAGCGATGATCAGTCTCGGCGAGGTTACAGAATGTGAGCTGGATGGTGGCACATTCGGTCCAAGGTAGAAAATGGAGAAGAGCAAAGAGTCGAAGTTCAGGGAAGCTCGCATGCTAAATATCAGATATCAATAACATCATTCTCTCTGGACTCTGCGCCACGTCGAGAAGCTGAGAGAAGGGCGAGAAGGACGGGACGACTGACGGTGTCGCTAGTGGCAAATCGTCACACTTCAATGGCGACTTTTAGGTCACGTGCTGCTCGGCATTGCTCCATCAATGCAGTCGGAGACACATGCCTTATATTGGTATCTATCCGTTTATCTTCAATTGCACCTGGCACACAGTTTCACCACGTCATTTTCACGCTTGCTTCATTCTACATCTAAGTCATCGAATTTCTGTTTGTCAAAGAAAAGAGAAAAGATGCCACAGCAGAGTTTTCACTTTCACAATGGCTGAATAGCTGAATGGCTGCCACGCGAGACTTGCTTCGAGCTACGAGCCGTCCGACTAGCTACCTAAGGTAAGGTAGGTAGGTAATTGGTTGTGGACATGTCGGACAGTGGGGGTGGGCACTGGGTCTAATCAATACAAGCCTAGCGTCGGTCATAAGGACCCAAAAGTGCCAAGACCCTACAATCGGGTTCCCCCAGTCGCCAAGACTTACAATCAGTCTCTGCAGCTCCCCCACTTCCTACTTTATCCATTCTCATCTTCAACTTTCAACCATTGCTGCAGGGCATACCAAAGTACCTATTGTGTACCTCTCTAGCTTGTTCGAGTCCCAATTTCATGTCGTGGTCTTTCTGGGCATTAATTCTTCACGATGACTTCAAATACCACTGGTGTCGGGACTGGACTTGAGAGGGGGGTCGATGTGACGGGATCCCAAATGGACGACAGACAGACAGGGAGGCGCAAGTCTGCTTTTGCCATGCGCAAACCCTCTGTTGCCGTCGACGAAGCACCTGTTGCCATTGTCGAAGCCCATACTCTCAACGATGCTGACCGCCAATTGGCCGAGATGGGCTATGTTCAAGTGAGCAGCATCCTCAAGCTTGGCCAACATCTACTAACTTTCTCGCCGAGCTTAGGTATACAAGCGAGAATTCTCCTGGCTGTCAACCGTGTCCTTCGCCCTCTCAATCTCTGGCCTCTTCGCCAGCGTCTCAACCACCTTCGTCTACCCTTTTGAAGCTGGAGGGGCTTCGTCCGCCGTCTGGTGCTGGCTGATCTCGGGTTTTGGCTGCTACTGCATCGCATTGTCTGTGGCCGAACTCGTCTCTGCCTATCCGACCTCGGGAGGTTTATACTTCACCATCAAATACCTTGCGCCGGAGCATCTGATCCCCGAGCTTGCCTGGCTGACTGGATGGTTGAACTTGCTGGGTCAGATTGCTGGGGCTGCTTCATCCGAGTATGGATGCGCTCAATTGCTTTTGGCTGCCGTTGCAATGGCCAGTGATTTCAAGGGCTACTTACCCACGGATCGCCAGACCGTAGGTGTCATGGCTGCCTTCACCGTCTTGCACGCCTGTCTAAACAGCTTGAACACCTCCGCCCTCGAGAAAATGACAAAGACCTACGTGATCTTCCATCTCGCTATACTCCTCAGCTGTTGTGTCGCTCTGCTAGCCATGTGCGATCACAAGCATACCTCTTCATATACATGGACAACCGTTGTCGACAATTCTGGATGGTATCCCACTGGCTGGTCCTTCATGTTTGGCTTCCTCTCCGCCTCGTGGACGATGACCGACTACGACGCGACCGCGCACATTGCAGAAGAGATCAAGGACCCCGCAATCAAAGCTCCTTGGTCCATCGCCATCGCTCTCGGCTTCACCTGGATCGGTGGTTGGCTCTACACTATCGTGCTCGCCTACTGCAGCGGCGACCCAACCACAACCTTGGGCAACGCAGTGGCCCAGCCAGTCGCGCAGATCTTCTACGATAACATCGGTCGCAACGGAGGAATCTTCTTCACCGTCGCTGCCTGCTTCGTGCTCAACTTCACCGCCATGACCGCCATCCAAGCCGGCGCCCGAACCATCTGGGCCTTTTCCCGAGACGAATTGCTACCCTTGTCGCGCATCTGGTATAAGATTAATAAGCGCACCGACACCCCCGTCAACGCCGTCTGGCTCTTCTGCATCCTCTGCGTCCTCATCAACCTGATCGGTCTAGGCTCTTACACTGCCATTGCGGCAATCTTCAACCTCACGGCCATCGCCCTCGACTGGTCCTACTGCATCCCCATCATCTGCAAGATGGTGTACGGAAAATTTGAGCGCGGTCCGTTCCATTTGGGATGGGCTAGCCTTCCGATCAATATCTGGGCTATCATCTGGACAACCTTCGTCACAATCATCTACATCATGCCTACAATTCGTCCAGTGACGCCTCGGAACGTAAGTCTAGCTTGATCTGCTTGCATATATTACATTGCTAATCCATATCCAGATGAATTACGTCGTCGTCTTCATGGTCGTCGTCGCCATCTTCGCAGTCGGATACTGGTACGCGGCCGGTCGCTACTATTACATCGGTCCCCGGGTCAAAGCCCAGCTTATCCTCGGCGTCGAAGGTGAAGGCAAAGGAGCTATCGGAGGTCCAGGTCTGGGTGGGCATTCGGAAGGGTCGAGTAATGAGATGCAACGTGGCGAATTAAGTGGGGAGAAAACAGTCAATGAGGTCCAGGGGACTGAGCAGCCGAGTGGTAGGTTGATGTGAAGTCGACATGGGATGTGACAGATGGAAAGATAATTGTTGAGTGATATAATTGTTTTCAAGATCTATTCATCGTTTCTGATTTATTCATCATTGGTCAAATGTACATATTGTATACCCTGGTGTGGCAATCTCAACATCGTTCTACATACATTCTCCAAATCACATATACATCTTCCTAATCTCTGCATCCCTTGCCCGTCGAAGTCTCCACTTTTTGGGTTTCATTCGATGGGAGCGGACGATGCGAGACGCCTTTGAAGGACCATCGCTCGGTCCAATCGATAGGGTTGTGGGTTAGACCTCTTATGGTAGAGGGGGTTCTGTGACAGGGGGAGGAGGGGTGTCAGTGTCTTTCAATTTGGTCACGTGTATATTTTCTTATTTGACGTCCTGACCGCTTGGTTGGTTGATTAGATACTCTTTGCCACGTGTAATTGCGTGGGTCGTTCTTTCTTGTTTCCTAACCATCAGGACATCCATGTCCTAGACGTTTCTCCGATAGCTAGACAATTCTTGCTTTTCTAGCATTCCTGCGGTACGTTTGCGTGAGAAAGGGCATTTGCAGACTGTGGACGGCTCAGCCTCCTCTTGTCCAGACTTAGGACTCTGATTTGATGCCTATGCGCTACTTATCTCAGAATCGAGGGAATGAATGCATGTCTGAGTGGTGGAGGAGTTCAACTCCGATTTTAGTCCGAGCGAATATGGGGTGGAAGGAACTAAGTTGGTTTTTGTGGTTGTTGTCATATGTGTATGGGTGTATGGGTGTATGTATGGGTGTGTGGATTATTGACCGCGATGGATGGCGATGAGGGGTACCGATGAATGAATGAATAGGTGGGGTGGTTTGATTGGGAAGCTACGCAAAAGATAAGAGGATGGACAGTTAGGTGGTTTGATGATATACGGGTAGAGGGTGTGGCTCTTAACGTCAAGGTTGCGGGTTGCTCACTTTTTGGGGGTTTATATCACAGTATCTCTTTTTTGGTTTTTTGTTCTCTCGGCCCTTAGCCTTAGGTGCGGAACACTTGATATTAAGTAGCGGGGGGTAAGCGTATGTGGATATCAGGTTAAAGTTCACACACTTACCTTGGGTATAATAACCTCTTGAGGGGTGCTATAAGTCGCATGCGCCGCCGATATTCTAATAAGGAGTAGACACGGACGGAATAAGATCTAAGATGTGTATGTGATGAGAAGGAGTTATGACACGTACGTATATAACTTCCTTACCCATGACTTAAGTGCATAGGACAAAACGCTAATTGCCACTCAATAAAGTACAGAAAGTGAATATCTACCTCTCAAAAGCCCTTCTAGGCACGCAAGCAAGTATCCAAACAAATCAATCATCAACATCCCACAATAGTCTTGTAACAAAGCTATCCTCATCTTCAGACTCATAACGAATGCAGCACGTGCCATACCACACCCCCTCCTACCTGCATCTAGGGATCCAGCACGTCGAATCAGCTTTTGAGGTGATTTCTTGGATTGGTAGGTGGCGTTCTTTTTCTTCGCTGTCGAAACCTGGTTGTGGATTTTTTGAGATTTCGAGAGCGAGAGGGGGTAGCTATGTTTTATTATTGATAGATGGATTTTGAGGGGAGGGGGGGAGAGGGTTGGAGAGTGTGTTGGTTTTGGGTGGGTTTTGAGGGTTGAGAGTTGATGATGGGGTTTGGGGATTGGGGAGGTTGAACCCGTGTTTGGTGTCAAGGCACGGTACGAAACGAAACGAAAAGCATCCAGCAACGCAATCAATCTACAGCAAGCCACTGAAGAACTGCACAAAGTAAGAGGGCTTCCAGTCATGCATTCTACGATCAGAGCTATGCGACTGAATGAGAAGGCTGGTAGCGGGATGCTGCGGGTAACGAGAGGCTGGTAGTAGGTAAAGAGGCTGGGACGTTCGAAAGCGAGTATTCTATACTTGAAACCTCACGTACTAAGGTCTTTTTTTCTTCTCTAAGCTATTCTATTCTCCTTTTACATAGGTAGGATTTGGTTACTAGGAGGATTCTAGTACGTAATATTGAGGTTACTACTAGAACGTGTGGTGGTGAAGGTATATATATATGATTGTTAGACTTACAAGGAGCCCCTATTATCAAAGAGAAATATGCTGCAGCCATTCCTACTAGGCTATACTTTATTGGAAATAAGACCTTCTACTAAGATAATAAGCGAGCAGCCACGTTTATAAAGTCTTATTATCTCGTTATCTTATTCCTAGATACCTTTTTAGATATCTAGAATAGTTAATAATAGCTAAATTATTAATTATACCCCTGAGATCATTTAACAGCTAATAGTCCAAATAATGAGGATATTACGAGGCTATTCGTCCATTTCGGTCGTCAGGCTCTGTCCCACCATATACTGGACCCCAATAAAACCCATAGGAGCTCGTGATAGATATTTGATCACTTGAAGACGACGAAAAATGCTATAGACAAGGTATTGGGACGGCCTAAATTCCCGTAAAGCGTTCGATGCTCGGCCACGGTTGATCTGATCCGCATTCTCATATCAATCTCACCTCCAAATCGGATTAGAGATGGTCGACATACGATCGCCGCCACCAAAACCCGAGTCTGTTTCCCCAACTATGGACGCATCTTGTACTGCGAACGGCTGATTATAACGTGGTCTCGCTGAATCAAGCAGTGCCTTACTTCCTGCGAGCCCCTGCGTTGCAATCGACGACGTATGATGCGTCCACTCCTCCAACCCGCTCGGTGCATCATCGCATGGCGTGACACCTTCGCCGTCCGGCCATTATTATTCTCTTGCCATCGCTCCAGGAACGCCAATTTCGCCCTCCAAAGCCCAAAGAGATGGTTCTGGATATCGTCAATCAGGATCGCAGGCATCGGTCCCCTGAACGGGATGAAACTCTTCAGGACCGCTTTGATGTAGATGATATCCAGCATTCGAGGTTCCAGATCTAACAGACTGAAGTCAAGAACCATCGAGTCCAACAGCGCCACATCTTCTAGTCGCAGCCTTTACAACCATTCCTCCGTGTTTACGACCGGACCGGGGGGTAGGTGGAATGTGTTTTGGGAGTAAAATGTGGCGCTGCCTTCCTGGCGAGCTTGGTTGCAGGATGCCAGGAAGCGGTACGCTGTACACGGTCCCCTTTTGATCCGACGACTTGATTTCGGCCTTTTTCCGAGCCGGCCTTGGAGGTGTGTCAACTTCGACATCAGTAGGATCAGCCTGTGCTCAAACTTGACGAGGGTGACGAGGGAGTCTAGCAGGGAGACGAGCCATAGACAGATTTTGTCAAGTAAGTCCAATTTTGCCCCTTTGCACAAGGGTGGTGGTCGGATCCAAACTTCGCCAGGTACTAAGATTTCTTTGCTGATGAGATTTCTTAGTTCTCCGGGAAGGATGTTGTAGCCATAGCTGCTGTTGGATGATAGTTGTGTCGGCTTCGTAGTCTCGGACATCTTGGTGAAGTGATCTTCTGAAGTTCGACAATGGGTAAGAGTAAGTCATTGACGTATATATATGCTATGGAGATATGAATTGTGTGTTGGAGCAAGTATTGTTGGAGCAAGTATTGTTGAAGTAAGTATATATGTGTTGAAGCAAGTATATACAATGATCTGTTGACTTTTTGACAAGTCCATTGATGTATGCACCATCCTAAATAGGCAATGTAACCTACACCATGTCTTTCAGTATCATTCCCTTATTCCCTTCTTGGCACAATCCAATCTCGTATCTTTAAACCAAAGTCCATAGCAATCCAAACCCCCCAAACAAAAACATCATTCAACAGCATCACCTTCCACAAAACAAATCCTCGCACCATTCTCCCTGCTCCCTGCTTCTCTGTAATCGAGTCACAACAGCCACAGCTACAATAATCTACCATCCCCATCCTCATCCCCCAACCCATTGCACTTTCCTCCCCTATCTTTGAACGAAATCCACAGCAATCCAAACCTCCCAAATAAAAGCATCATTCAACACCATCACCTTCCACAAAACGAATCCTCGCACCATTTCCCCTGCTCTCTGCTCTGTGGTCAAGCCACAGCAGCTACGACAGAGTTACCATCCCCATCCCCAAATCCATCACACTCTCCCCGTCACAGAAGCCGTTTCAGGCCCCTACCTCGTTTTACCCCTGTACTACTCTATTGTACTCCCTCTTGCTCGCTTATACTCCCATGCTACTTCCTCATTACTCCTTCTAAAGTGGCTCTATCTACTCTCTTTCCCGACCGGGAATGGCTATTATTAATCTTTAATTCGGGATATATATATTAGATATATATTATATATCCTAAACTTAAGATTAGGGATTATTATTTTTATTTAGGAAAGGGAGTAGGGCCGCTTTAAAGGGAGAAGTGAAAGAGTAAAAAAGCGCAGCAAAGAAGCATCGAAAAAATATGGGGGAGTATTAAGGGAATACCGTAGGGAGTAAAATGGCGCAGTTTGAGGGAGCCTAAATTAGTAGCCTCGTAGCCGGACAGTACAACTTCTTTTTTGATACTGTTAGAAAATAACGATTTAGGAATCATTAAGAACCCAGTACAACGCAGTAATAAAGATAACTTGGACAAAAACATAAGCAATATTTATAGGGAGCATAGTAAACTTACTCGCCACACGATTTAGGACGCCGTGCTAGCAGCCACAATCCTCTGTGTGCTGAAAAGCCCAGATGAAGGGAATTGATAATTGTCAGCACGGGGCTATCGCCTACCGAAAGTAGACACGGGTGCAACGTTGCCAAAAGGTCCCACTTGACCACATCATTCTCCATGAGCACACAAAGGAGACGGCTTGAAGGATGGCAATTGCATTGCTTTCGTGACCCGGACGGAAAGTTCACTCAAAGGCCGAATCCCTCGCTTCCTTGCCGATGACTCAAAAACCATTCCTGTCTAGCCAATCTAGGGTAGCCTTATATCCCAAATTCGCCTTCCGATGCATGGTCAGCGCGTGCCCATTGCCCTGTTGTGTATAGATATCAATATCCTTGGCCTTCGGATACAACTTTTGGAAAAAGGCAGGATCGAAAGGAATATTACAATCACCGCGACAGACCGGATAGTCAAATTCGGCTAGCATGAACTGCAATGGTCCTTCGAACTGAGGCGCCGCGCCGAGGTTCACTGGGGGTGGTAAGAACTCGGACGTTGTGATGGTCTGCCGTATAGAGAAGGCGTAGTCTAGCACTTCTGTGTCAAAGCCTCCTATCCCCGTGGTAGCATCGGCTTGGGTGGAGAAGAACACGGTCTGAAAGCCGCCCAGCGTCCCGTCGACCATGTAACCAGATGATCGATCGCGGAACAAAGTCATATTGTTCTGCGGGGCATATTCGAGACCGAATGTCGCTTTCCGCATCTCGGCGAAATGCTCATTCAGGATATATCCCGTGATCACGGCCGCGTCGGATAGATTGCCGTACGTAGCGAGAAAAGCAGTGGTCAGAACACTACCGAAGCTGTGGCCGACATGGATTATTTTGTCCCAGGACACGTCGGAACCCTTGACGGTGTTGGTAGATGCGGCTGAGACTGTGGTACCCGCTGAGTCTGCGTTACCAGTAGTATGCTTGAGAAGTTCCCCACTGCGTGCCATGTTGGTGATACTGCGTAAGATTTCGAGTTGGAGGGGTGCTTGTACGATGGTGTAAGCGTCTGGTTTATCGGACGAGCCAGTACCTAGGCGATCGTATGTCAATATACTGTAACCTCCTGCGAGGGCGGCATCGACGAATGAATATTCGGATGGATTGATGGCAGGGTCCCAGTATCGCTTGTCAAAGAGGCCACCATGGGTTGCGATAAAGAGGTTCTGCTTTTTGATTCCGTTTGGTGGGACGCACAGCTGAACACTGATATCGAACGTGTCTGATACTGTAATGTTTCGAAGGAGGCGACTGGTTGCGTTGAAAGACCAAGTGTCTAGACCCACGGCATACGCAGTCGCATTGATGTTGTCGTTGACGTGGACTATATCATACTCTGCATTTTGCGCCGTGGCCGGTACTGGAAGCATGAAGTTCACACACGGCCTGTCGCTGGCCTGGACAGGTCCCGCTTCCAGGCGGTTGAAGAGCAAGGTGAGCGCGAGAAGGGTAGCGATGGCCATGTTGAAGCAAGTTTTGTAGTTACGATTAACGAAGTCTGTTGACTAGGGAAAGCAGGGAGAACGTATCTCCATTTATAGAGCTCCATCGCCTTCTCCTAGAACTTCTAGTGCTCATGGAGCCTATTGAAAAAGTCGCAGCTCGCACTCGCATAGTTCCTCGCACCGCCATTTGAAGACTTGATCATCATCCCCCAATGACAAAGCTCTTTATTGCTTGGCGATATATCAATATTAAAGATAATCTGATTGAAATGTTCACAAATCCGACGTTGCTTGCCTAGAACCCTCGTTCTCGTTCTCGTTCAGCCTTCAAGCTTACGCAGGCTGACGCTTACTTAACCTTCAAATCTCTCGTTTATGATTTGTGCGCTTAGCCAGATCCGAGGGAATCCAAGAAGCTACCTTAGGCAGTGTACTCTTCAAGACGCTAAGCGGAATAGCCTAAGGTACCTATTGATGATGGAGCCTGGGATCATAATGCGAAGTGTGACTCTGCAATGCAACCTCATGCGAATCCAAATATTGGGTCCTGGGCATCGCTGAGTATACATATGCTGTGGAATACTTAAATAGACCGCTTCTGCACACAAGACCCTGAATGAAGACAATAGGGGGTTTCAGACTGTTCCAAGGTTTAGAACAGTGAATCAGAACACTTGGCGCTTAGCTAATAGCCCGAGCTAAGAAGCTATTGATCCGGCTGCTTTATTTCCCGTTGGCCGAATTAGTGCTACAAAAGTCGGTGTAGAAAAAGCTCCCTGGGCTGGAATAGTTCGAGGGGCTGATTCTGGAACATAGCTTAGTGAGGTGATCTAGAATAGCCAATTAGTACACGCTCCGCCCTCTTCCGACGATCTTCCTTCCTGACTCGCGACTGTTCTGTTCCAAACCTTGGAACAGTCTGAAACCCCCTAATGAGGAATGAATCGATGATTGAAGATGTCGAAATGCCTACTTTGCGAATCAAACGGCCGCATAAAAAGGTTAGGTCAGGGTGTGCCAGCTGTAAAAGGGCTAGGGTCAAGGTCAGTGGTTTGAATTCTCTAAACGAAAACGTAAACGATTGTTTGACGATTGCCCAAGTGTGATGAGAGGCGACCTCGCTGTGCAAGATGTCACCGCATGAAAATTGAGTGTAAATATTCCGATAGACCGAGGACAAGTTCTTCCCCGCCGGATTTATGTGCCCTAGACACTCATAGAAACTCAGAGTATGTCAATTCGGAGAGCTCACAAAACCCTGTGGGTAAGGATTCTCCATGTACGACCAGTTTACGAAACCTGGGCAGCATTCGGGATACCGAGCTTGCAAAACACTATCTTACACACACCGTGCAGACATTTGCAGGAGGCGGCATAGGCGAAGATCAGTCCGATATGTGGCGGATACTTATTCCGGCCGTGGCTCTCACTTGTCCAGTAGTACGCCAGGGCATGCTTACCCTTGCGGCAATATGCTTGCATTATGAGTCCTCCCCTGATCACTCAGGTGAGCATTGCTTGGAATATCTGGAAGCAGCGGAAGCGCACGGCAAGACTTTCGTCAAGGAGAGCCGGCAGAAATTGCAGGATTTCCAAGAGGGGCTGAACACGCAAGATCAAGACTCCCTCCTAGCTTGCTCTAGATTGCTGTGTGTGCTCGGCTTTGCGTTCTTCCGGACTCATCGTCAGAACGGCACAACGCTTGCCGATCTCGCGGCTTGGACTTGGCTCCACCTGCTACGAGGCGTGAAGACGAGCTACGATGCCGTTGTTGAAGCTGGCCGACCTGTCGATGAGATGTTTATGAAAGACATGACTCCTCAACTGTGCTATCATCAGCTAAATTCACGGATGGGTGTGGGCTGTAAAAATCCCTGCTTTCGTTACGTCCAACAGTCACGGCGAGAGTTCATTGACGCTTTACGATCCACACTCCACAGAGACTGGAGCTCCCTTGGAGACCAAAAGACTGAGGACCTGGGCGCTGCAATCGATCTCCTGCATCAAGTCACGGAGCAAATTTGCTCGCAACAATTACAGAGCCTACTCCGCACCATCTGCACCTGGCCAGCCGATATTCCAAGAGGCTTCGTTGATATGCTGGTGGGTGGATCCCCTCCTGCACTTGCGGTGTATGCGCATTGGCTTATGTTAATGGTCCTGGTGGAGGATCTCTGGTGGATCGGTGATATGGGACGAGCTGGGATACGTGATATCATCGCAATATGTTATGATGCCGACCGCGATGTTCGCAGCCTTCTGATTTGGCCGCAGCACATGCTGGATGTGGGGAGGAAGTCTGCTGATCCTGTTCCATAATCCGGCAGGGTTCCCAAATCAACGTTCTCCTGCATCAGTAAGTTGCTTTTCCGACTTTCACCGACGATTGCATCCACTCTCCATGGTTGGTAGGGCTCGGCTACTGCTGTCACGACTCACATCTCATCATTTGTAATGTTGGCAATTATCCACCTTGCTGTAGAATTACGGACTCTACGATTTGAGTGGTGAGATCTCCACGTATCTGAATGAATATTTCTCATTGCTTGGAGGTACGTACGCTCATGTTCAAATTCCCTCCACATATAGCATACTCTCCCAGCACGTGGTCCCTCGGTGGCATGTATTCCCCTAGGATCCTCCCCTTATGAAGGCATTTGGACGTGGCGTAATACCCCGGCGCATACTCCTATAGGGTACCTTCCCCCCTATGTATAGAGAACGGACGCTTTGGACCCCAGAGGAGTATAGTCGTTCTCTTCAGAGCGGGTCAACCTCGGCTGATTACATATCAGAGGCTTGGCATGCACTAGAAGAGATCTTCTTTCAGGCATTGCTCTCTACGATAGCAATAGACACATCATCAGTTATCAACATACTATTGCACCCAACCAATAACAGTGCGGATGTCTCATGCCTCATAACAAATCGTTCAGCCGTATAGACCACAGGTACACATACACACATTCATTACTACCAAATCTCAGAGATGCCTTCCCTTCTCGAATCCGATTGTATTCGATTCTATGAAATATCTACTCTGAAGTACCAATAATCGTCGTTTGGATGACCGTAACGAGCCTTTGAAAGGGTGGTCATAACTGTAGAGCTCTAAAGCCGTCATGCAACACGGATTCAATACTCATGTTGGTCCTGCCGCCAGCGCCATTGGTTTTGTTTTGTTGTCTTGCGCTTGGTGACTCAGACCAATCTCCTGTGGAAGAGTGGAAAGCTGTTACCAAGACATACAACTTTCCCATTTTGCACCGAGCATGAAATACCGATCAAAGGCTTCGTTCGTTTGAGCGCGTTTGTTGCACGTTTCCGAGCACGTTTGACTCATTTACAACATATTTCGACAGCCGTTGTTCAAGTACCGAGTTTGACTTTCTTGAATGACCTTGGGTCTTGCTTTATTTAATGATTTCAACTCTACCTTACTTCCACTCTTTGTATTCTCTAGGAGCGAGATCCTTAGCTTAATAAAGTATTCCCTACTGTCCAAAAGCGAATTTAGCTCTTCTTTGTTGGCATATCTCCATCTATAAGACTACGAAAATGCACGATTGGCAAGCGTACCTGGAATAGTTCTATACCGGTGTTGAGTCTGAACGGAGCGGGACGCCTACGCATATTCTAGTATCCGTGTCGGTGGAGAGTACAAGCGCATCGCAACCACGAACACCATACGGACACTATTCACATATGGTAAGTTTCCATATCAATCTTTGGAAGAGCTACAGAGCCCCAATAATACATTCTGTTCCGAAGGTCATCCCATCACTTGTTCCTCACTTTGGAACATCCTGTATCGTTACCTACTTGCCAAGATATATTTATAACATCGTCGCTTGTCGCTTTGCGGATAACGCCTAGGAACAAATCGCTAACTTGGTGTGACACCTTCTCGTAACAACAGCACGGGCCTGCCTCCGTTCAGATCTATAAGATGAACGCGGGGAAGCTGCCCATCGACTGGTGTGAAAGTGCGCCAAGGTTTCTCCGCAGAGTCAACAATCGGATATGATGCAAACCACCTTCTTGATCGCCTTCCTCTGTACGCAACATGCCGTCATATCACTGGCAGCACCGCCCCCCTCTGCCGATACGATCAGCACACCAACACAATCTCCCAGCTCATCCTCCCCTGCCCTCAATGCAACCGCATCATCAACTTCCCCCTACTACGGCTACTTCAGAACCATAGTCGGCAACATCCAAGCCGACCTCCCTCCCTTCCTATCAAAGTAACCTCCCTCCCCCATCTCCCCGCCCAAAACCCCATCACTAACAACCCACTCCCCCACCCCAGCGCCCCCCTCGCCACCAAATTCCCCAACGCAACCCTCTCCATCCCCTCCATCACCGCCTCCCTCCCCCCCGCCTCAACCTTCACCCAAATCGACATAGCAGACTACCCCCT